>CDZS01041695.1_pt1 | contig 293511 bp, 257 predicted proteins | sample 557751 | NCBI WGS metagenome assembly CDZS01 (sample SAMEA3182113, study PRJEB8094) | gut metagenome | biome: human; feature: gut; material: Stool; isolation source: human stools | place: Canada | collected 2013-05-07 | reverse complement strand
TTAGCTGTGAGCTGTTAACCGTTAGCTGTGAGTTAAAAGCCGAAGCATATGATTTCCGTTAGGTGTCATACGAAACAACAGCAAAGGATCTGCTGTTGTAGTGCGGGAAACGTTAATCGTTATCCTAAACGAATGTAAAGGATCTATATCCATGGGGAGGAAAGCGGTAAGACGTCATTGGGGTAATAGATTCTTCACTCCGTGTCATCGTTCTGCTTTCCATCTTTCCCACAAGGCTTTCTTGCCACCGTTCAGAATGACGGGATACGGTAAGGCATCATAATGACGGAGGGACGCTAAGCATCATAATGACAGAGAACATTAAACGTCATTCTGAGCGCCAGCGAAGAATCTGTTACTGTGGTGAGGAATGCGGTAAGGCGTCATCCTGAACGGCAGCGAAGGATCTATTACCGTAATGAGGGAAAGCGGTAAGAAGATAAAAGCTATAAGCTATTAGCTGTGAGCTGTTAACCGTTAGCTGTGAGTTAAAAGCTGAAGCATATGATTTCCGTTAGGTGTCATACGAAACAACAGCAAAGGATCTGCTGCCGTGGATGAGAAAGCGGTATGAGTAGAGGTATTCGTAGAATGGTATGAATTATATAGAAATAAGATAAATCTTTTGCTATAATGGAAACAGAGGTTGTTTAATAAAATAAGTGTTGAAAGGAAAGCGGGGAAATCCGGCAGGAATTTTCCTATTTACGGATTCTATATCCTGCTTTTCAGGCAAATGAAGTGTCACGGGGAAAGGTGGTGTGAAGGCAGTATCGGCAGCATTGGGGATGTTGCTTCTTTTTATTGCGCTTTTAATTATATTGTTTTTTATGGGAGGAAAACATGAATCACATTTACAAAGTCATTTGGAGTCGAGTGAAGAACAGTTATGTCGTCGTTTCAGAAATTGCGGGCACAGCGAGAAAAAGCGGGAGGGTGAGAGTCTCTAAAAACACGCTGGCAGCAGTTTTGGCGGCTTTTTTATTGACAGGGATTTCTGTAAGCCCTGTATCTGCGGCGCTTGACGGGGTCAATACGTTTGTAGAACCGGGGAATCAGAATATTAAAATCGGGAATGATATTGATTTAAGAAATAACAGTACGAAAAACGGTGCCATTGCGATAGGCGATCACGCCCAGATTGATGATTATGTTATGCAGGAAGGCAGTATTGCCATCGGTAAGAATGCTTTTGTAGAAAACATGTGGGGAACGCAGGACAAAATATTCCGTTTCGGGATGCATTCGACGGATCCTTCCCGTACAGACCATTTACTGCCGGCAGGGATTGCCATTGGGCAGAATACTTATGCCCGCAGCGGCAGTCTGATGATCGGCGACCATAAGTATGTCGGCGCCTTGGGAGATACCACGGTAAATTCCAATACGGATGATGAAAAGCGCAAACTGTCCGTCTTGGTAGGCGCGACCACCGTCGGACTGAACAGTTATTCTGCCGGTGCGTTTGCGACGACGACCGGCGCCTACTCCATCATGACGAATGCGTATGACGGAAATACGAACCAGGGATTTGCTGCCCAGAATTTCGGGGCGGTCATCAACGGATCCTTTAACAGCATTGAATCAAAAACGTCAGGCAGCAGTGTATCGGGAATCGCCAATGCGGTCGTAGGGACTGCCAATCGGACCCACAACGCGAACGGTACCTTGGTTTTCGGTGCGGGCAATGAAGTGACCAATTCAGTGGACAATATAGCGGATCCCATGTCACTTTTGACTAATAGCCCCAAAGAATTGGCGGAAAAACTCAGAGAGGGGATACGGAGAAATGATTCCGGCGGCGCTGTCCTTGCTGTCGGCGGCGGAAATAAAGCAGACTACGCATACCGCTCCCAGCTGATCGGGGTGGGAAATACTCTGGAAGGAACCGCCGCGCAGAAGGCTGCTTACAATTTACTGAACGGTTATAGAAATACTGTAACCAAGGCCGAACACGTGTCCGTGATTGGCTCCGAGAATACCATTGAAAACAGCAAGAGTCAGACCGTCATCGGGGACAGCAATAAGATTACCGATAGAAATGCCGGTACGGTTTCCGGGAAGCAGGAAGAAAGGACAAAGAATGTGTCCGACCTTGTCATCGGCAAAGGAAACAAAATTAAAGGCAACAGTACCTATATGAAAGGGTATGAGAGCCTGACCGTCATCGGGAATAATAACGAAATGGTCAATCCCGGCGCGGGTATCGTGATTGGGGATAACCAGAAAGTTGGGGCGATTAGAGAATCCGTCGTTATCGGTTCCATGACACCGGAAGAAAAGGCCGATTCCGATATCCAGCAGAAACATGCCAGTGTCGTTGTCGGGTATCATGCCCAGAGCGGGACCAGAGACGGCGGCGGAATGAATGTGGCTCTTGGCCATGGGGCAAAAGCTTATGGCTGGCAGGAGACCGTGACAGGGATCAAATCCATTGTGGAGGCAGGCTCCGGCCATGACGGCTATCTGGCTTCTGTCTATGGCGGTCTTAATACCGTAGCGTCAAATAAGGCGGACCAGAATGATGGGATGGCAAACACTGTCGTCGGTACCCTGAACAAAACAGAAGGCGCCAATGGGGCACTCGTTTTCGGCGCGGGCAATAGCGTTACACATTCTTTCGGGACGGCGCCGACCGATGAAGATGGAAACAGTATGAATGAGCATTGGAGCGATGCCATACTTGGAGGAGGACAGAAGTATGCTATAGGAGAAGGACCGCTGGGCCATGATGAGATCAGGAAAGCGATGGGACTGGCCATGTCGACCGGCGGCGGCTCTGTGGTCACCATGGGGAACGGAAATACTTCAGATTATGCTGTCCATTCTCAGATCATCGGCTCCGGGAATATCCTTACAGGTACAGCAAATACACCCAGCATCAATAATACGATCAACGGATATGGAAATACAGGCAGGAATGTGGAACGTATGTCTATGATGGGGACAGGGAATAATATATCCGATGGTACTGCTGATGTAGTGATTGGGGATTATCACCATATGGACGGCGGCAAAAATAATGTAATCCTTGGATCCATGGCGACGGAAAAGAAGACTGTGGAGAAAACGTATACGATGAAAGATGTTTCGGGCAATGTTATTCTTGAAAAGAAATATAAGGTGACGGAAAATGTACCGATTAAATCGCATACGGCGAACATAAGCAATGCGGTGATGCTCGGCTACAATACGGATGTGGAAAAAGACGGCGGCGTAGCGCTCGGTGCGGATTCGATTGCCTCTGTCGACAAGGGCGCCGCAGGCTATGACCCGGCTGCCGGTGATCATGCCAATGATACGACAGGCACGTGGAAAGCGACAGCCGCTGCTGTTTCTGTCGGTAAAGCGGCAGATCCGACGAGTGCGGCAGTCACCCGCCAGATTACGAACGTAGCAGCCGGCACGCAGGACACTGATGCCGTTAATGTGGCGCAGTTGAAGGCGGTGAATACGAAGTATGATACTAAGCTTAGCCGGGGATTTATCATCAAGAAGGGCGGAGAAACAGTTGGTGAAACGATTTCCCTTAATGGAGATACGGCGCCGGAAATTACCTTTGACGTAGCGGAAGCCAATAAAGGTCTGACTGTAGACCGTGATGGGAAAACTATTAAATATGGCATTGACGGTTCGAAAATTGACCTCAACGGGAATGATACGATTCCCGGTTGGACACTGGAGGTCGGAGTTAAACCCGGTATTCCGACGAATACAGGTAGTGCGGAGGGTAATAAGAAAGTTATAAAGCCGAATGATACAGTAACGCTTCGTGCTGATAATGGAATCAGATTGAAGCAGGAAAACGGTGTTGTGGATATCGGCTTAAAATACATGGCTGTGGATACTAAGTGGACAAATATCAATGATGCTGCAGCAACCAATGGCGGTATGGCGATCGGCGCGAACAGTAATGCGGATGGTGAAACATCAGTAGCTTTGGGATGGGGTTCAAATATATCGGCATCAAATTATGCTGCCGCGTTGTCTCCTTTTTCTTCTGCTGTGAATTCGGAGTATGGCTTGGCCATGGGCACAAAGGCAGCAGTTAAAACATCACCGTACGGGATGGCGATGGGCGCTCTTTCCTCTGTGGATGATTCAGAATACGGTGCGGCCATAGGTGCTAATTCCGCCATAGCCAAGTCAAACTATGGTGTAGCTATAGGAACCTCGGCAACTGTAAAAGATGCTGATAATGCCGTGGCGATAGGCGTATCAAGCAGTGCGGCGGTAAAAGATGGTGTGGCCATTGGAGCCTTTTCCAAGGCGGATACGGCAGCGGGGGTGAGCGGCTATGACCCCTCTACCAAGGCGGCTTCTACCGATACGTCTGCCGCCTGGAGATCGACTGTCAGTGCCGCTTCTGTGGGGGACAAGACGAAAGGCTATACCCGCCAGATTACAGGTGTGGCAGCCGGCAGTGAAGATACCGATGCCGTCAATGTGGCACAGCTGAAAAAGGTGGAAGCCACGGCGGCAGCGGCTAAGACTAATGTGACGGCCGGCAAGAATGTGACCGTTGAACATGATACGGCAACAAATACATACAAGATTTCCGCCAAGGACACCTATACGACAGGCGCTACCTATGACGCGACCACGAAAAAACTTAAATTCACACAGAATGACGATACTAAGAACTATGAAGTCGACATGAGCGGTCTGGCAGATGGCAATGATACACTGGTAAGTGGCAGCAATGCGCTGACCCTTAACGGAAAAGAACTGTCCATGAAGATAAAGGACACTGCCGGAAATGAAGTGACGGGCAGAGTAGACCTGTCAGCCATCGCGGGACAGATTGATACCAATACCACCTATACCATGAGCGGCACACAAAACGCGGACAATACCACTACTATTTCCTTAAAGGGCAGTGACGGAAAAGAAAACAAAGTCACAGTGGCCACGAAAGACACAAGAAACACCGTGAAAGCCGGTGAAAATGTGACACTTGACACAGCTCCCAATACGTTTGGCGGAACGGAATACACGGTCAACGTGAAAGCTGATGGAAAAGTGGAAGACGGAAACACAAAGATTGTCAGCGGAAATACGGTGTACCATGAAACCCATGTGAAGAATGACGGCAACTATGTGAAGAAAGATAACAGTGCCGGAGACAACCTGACCATACTGGATAAACAGGTCGGCAACAATACAACCAATATTACCAACCTGGGAAATACTATCAACAATCTGAACGGAAAGCTGGGCACCCTGGACAACCGGATCAGTAAAGTGGGAGCAGGGGCGGCAGCACTGGCAGCCCTCCATCCGCTGGACTTCGACCCCCATGACAAGTGGGACATCGCGGCAGGCTTCGGCAATTACCGCAACGCCAGCGCTGCGGCGGTAGGCCTCTTCTATCGGCCGAACGAAAGAACGATGATGAGCCTCGGCTGGACCATGGGTGATGACAGGAACATGATTAATGCGGGCGTTTCCGTAAAACTGGGACGCGGCGACGTTTATACCCGTTACTCCAAAGTGGAAATGGCGAACCAGATTAAGGACTTGAAAGAGAAAAATGACAAGATGCAGGCGGAAAATAAAGAGATGAGATCGGAGCTGGATGAATTGAAGGCCCAGGTAGCAGCTCTCGCTGCCAAGAAGTAAGGAGCTTCCAAAAAGAAAGGAGCAGGCACTGCTGATGGTGCCTGCTCCTTTTTCGTTTCCGGTAAAAGTGAAACTCATGGCAGGGTGTCCGCCAGAACCGTGTAAATGATCTGCTGCCGTGGTAAGGAAAGTGGTTAGAAGATAAAAGCTATCAGCTGTGAGCTGTCGTCTATAAGCTATGTTATAATAAATAAATTATAGGGTGTGTATTGTCTTTGGAGGGGGTATCAGGGTGGCAGAGCTGAATTTACTGCAGGAGAAAATTTTGAGCGACGGAGTGATCCGTCCAGGGAATGTGCTCAAGGTGGACAGTTTTCTGAATCATCAAATCGATGTGCCTTTTATCAGTGAACTGGGGAAGGAATTTAAAAAGCTTTTCGGGGATCGGAAAGTGGACAAGATTCTGACGATCGAAGCGTCGGGGATCGGCATTGCCTGCCTCACGGCGGTGTATTTCGGGGTGCCTGTAGTTTTTGCGAAGAAATCTGCGGGAAGCAATATGGATAAGGAAATGTTTGCTACGGAGGTTATGTCATATACCCATAATCGGAAAAACCATGTGGTGGTATCAAAGAAATATCTGAAACCCGGCGAACATATCCTCATCATGGACGATTTTCTTGCCAACGGCTGCGCCGTGAGCGGGCTTCTTGATCTGGTAAAACAGGCGGATGGTATTGTGGAAGGCATCGGCATCTGCATCGAAAAAGGCTTCCAGGGCGGCGGCGACGCGCTCCGTGAAGCGGGATATGATGTCCGCTCTCTGGCAGTTATTGAAAAAATGGATGCCGAAACAGGCGTCATTACGTTTCGCTGAGGAGGCCGGAATGAATACAGATCCGATTTATGAAGCGGATGGGAAAATATCTGTCCGCAAAGCGGTGCCTTTCGGTCTCCAGCACGTTCTTGCCATGTTTGTGGCAAATATCGCGCCGATCCTTATCGTGACGGGCGTGGTAAAGATGCCTGCCTCAGAAGCGGGCGCTGTTGTCCAGGCGGCCATGATCATTGCAGGCATCGGCTCCCTGCTCCAGATGTATCCTTTTTTCCGTCTGGGTAGCGGACTTCCCGTCATCATGGGGATCAGCTTTACCTTTGTTTCTGTTTTTTGTGTGATCGGATTGAAATACGGCTACGGCGCTATTCTCGGTGCTGTCCTTATAGGCGGTGTTCTGGAGGGAATCCTCGGCCTTGGCGCGGCATGGTGGCGGAAACTGGTACCGCCCATCGTTTCGGCGACTGTCGTGACGGCCATCGGGTTTTCACTGCTTTCCATCGGAGCGAATTCTTTTGGCGGCGGTTTCGGCCATCCTGAGTTCGGCGATGCTCGTTTCCTTATTGTCGGTACGATTACTCTGGTTTCCTGCCTTATTTTTAATATTCGGGCGAAATCTTTCTATAAGCAGTTATCTGTCCTTTTCGGGCTTTTTGTGGGATACATTGCGGCATACTTCTACGGCATGGTTGATTTGAGCCGCTTGACGGAAGTATCCCTTGTGTCTCTGCCGGTTTTCATGCCTTATTCTCCGGAATTTCATTATGACGCCATCTTTTCTGTGTTCCTTATTTTCCTGGTGTCTGCCACAGAAACGCTGGGCGACACCTCGGCGCTTGCCGCCATGGGGTTCAATCGGGAGGCGAAAGACAGGGAAATATCCGGTTCCATTGCCGTGGACGGGTTTGTTTCTGCCGCGTCTTCTCTCTTCGGGTGTTTGCCGATTACATCTTTCAGCCAGAATGTGGGGCTTATCGCCATGACGCATGTGGTAAACAGGAAAGCCATCGCCAGCGGCGCCGTCATCATGGTTCTGGCAGGACTTGTTCCCGCGCTGGGGGTCATTTTGGCGTCACTGCCTGAGGCCGTCCTCGGCGGCTGTACGCTTATGATGTTCGGCTCTATCGTGGTGTCCGGTGTGCAGATGATCAGCCGCTGCGGATATTCACAGAGAAATATGAGTATTGCCGCCCTGTCTCTTTCCATCGGACTGGGATTCACGCAGACACCGCAGATTTTCCGCATATTTCCCGAACTGCTGCGGAGCGTATTCGCGGAGAACTGTGTAGCGGTGGTTTTCATCGTGGCGGTTCTTCTGAATCTTGTATTTCCCAAAGGGGAAGAGGAAAAAGCAGCGGCAGGAGCTGCCGAATGAAATACAGGCGCTGATCGGCAATCGGCGCTTTTATTTTGCTATAGTAATGGAAGCATATATTTCCTGTTGTAACAGCTGATTTGCGTATGCTAAAATGAGTTTAAATTATAAAAGGGGAGGCTGGTTTATGACAAAAGATGAAATGAAGAAGGTCGTCTGTCAGGCGATTGATGAAGCGGCGGAAAAGATTCATGAAACCGTTCTGCGGATTGAAAGCGAACCTGAACTGGGATACAAAGAAATGAAAACGGCGGCAAAAGTGGAAAGTTATATGAAAGAATTAGGGCTTACGCCGCAGACGGGACTTGCTCTCACCGGTGTGAAGACTTGCGTCGATGGCGGGAAGAAAGGCCCTGCCGTAGCCGTTCTTGCGGAACTGGACGCGGTGGGAACACCGGACAGTCCGAAAGCGGATCCTCTCACGGGAGCCGCCCATACGTGTGGCCATTTCCTCCAGATGGCGTCCATGCTGGCGGCATGTACAGGAATCGTCAGATCGGGGGTGATGAGGGATCTGGCGGGGAGCGCCGTGTTTTTTGCCGTACCGGCGGAAGAATATGTGGAAATTGATTACCGCAAGCGTCTGGTGAAAGAGGGGAAGATCCATTTTCTCGGCGGCAAGAGTGAACTTGTCTACGAAGGACATTTTGACGATATCGACATGGCGATGATGATGCATTCCCAGGGAAACGCTCCTGAAAAGGCGGTGTACATCGGGAAATCAAGCAACGGCTTTGTAGGAAAAACAGTGCAGTATGTAGGAAAAACCGCTCATGCGGCCAATGCCCCCCATGAAGGCATCAATGCGCTGAATGCGGCATGCTTGGGGATTATGGGGATTAATGCCCTTCGTGAAACGTTCAAAGAAGACGATATGGTCCGTGTCCATCCCATCATTACCAAGGGGGGCGACCTGGTTAATAATGTCCCCTCCGATGTGCGCATGGAACTCTACGTCCGTGCGAAAACCATGGAGGCCATCGACTGCCAGCACCACCGTGTTGACGAGGCACTCAAAGCGGGCGGCGCGGCTGTCGGAGCAAAGACCGTTATTGAAACGCTGCCCGGGATGTTTCCCCTGGCATGCAGTCCCCGATTGAATGACCTGTTTGTGGAAAATATCAAAGAATACTTTCCGGAAACGAAAATTGAAGAGGCGGGACATTTTACGGCATCTACTGACATGGGTGATATTTCTCATCTCATGCCAAGTATCCACCCGTTTATCGGCGGCGTGGACGGCGGACTTCATACAAAGGATTTTTGTGTCACCGATTTCGATGCGGCGGCTATCCTTCCGGGAAAGGTTTTTGCCATGAATATCATTGATCTGCTCTATGACGAAGCGGCGATGGCAAAAGAAATATTGGAAAAAGAAAAACCCATTCTTACCAAGGAAGAGTACCTGGCGAAACTGGAAAGCTATTTCCAGAGTTAATTAAGAAGAGTATGTAAGAAAAGGAAAGGAAAGGGGACTGCTATGAAAAGCATTAAGCTGCACCTGATCGTTCTGGTGATTATCGTCATCGCCGAACTGATCGGAAACATCGTCATCAACGTAGGAATAGGGAAAATCGTGCTTCTGCCCATGATGTACGCTCTGATTATGGGGGTTTTGACGGCGCCAAAGTTCACGAAGATTTCCGGAGAAAAGGAAATTCATGCTGCCAGCGGACTTTTGGGCGTCACTCTTGTGCTTCTCATGGCGCGCTACGGCACGCTTGTCGGACCGACACTGCCGAAAATCCTTGCCGCGTCTCCCGCCTTGATTCTGCAGGAGTTCGGTAATCTGGGAACTGTCCTTATCGGTATCCCGTTGGCCGTCCTGATCGGTCTTAAGCGGGAAGCCATAGGCGCGGCGCATTCTGTGGCCCGTGAACCGAATGTCGCTCTCATCGGCGAAAGATACGGTCTTGATGCAGCGGAAGGACGGGGCGTCATGGGCGTCTACATCTGCGGGACTGTCATCGGTACCATTTTCTTTGGCCTTATGGCCAGCGTGGCAGCTTCTTACCTGCCTTTCCACCCTCTGGCGCTCGCCATGGCGGCAGGCGTGGGGTCAGCAAGCATGATGACGGCGGCGGTAGGTTCTCTTTCCGCCATGTATCCGCAGATGGCCGACCAACTGGCAGCTTTCGGTGCGGCAAGTAATATGCTTTCAGGTTTGGACGGTATTTATATGAGTATCTGGCTCGCCCTCCCCATGTCGGAATGGCTCTATAAAATCTGTTATCGGATTAAGTACGGCGAAGCTCCGCCGAAGCGGGAAGAGTGCGATCTGGCAGAAGCGAAAGAAGAGGAGGGGACAAAATGAAACTGACAGAAATATTTCAAGTTCTTATTATTACAGGCGTGATGTCCCTCGTGGCAAATACCGTAGGCACCAAGAATGATCTTATGCAGGCGATTCCGGGTATGGGTATCCTCATCGCCATCGCTTTTGTCGGCATGTGGATGGGCCGCGTCCTTCCGGGGAAAATCCCCGGCGTAGCCTATGTGGTCACTCTCGGATGTATCCTGACCTATCCGGGCTTCCCCGGCTCCGATTTTATCAATGCGTCCGTTAAGAATGTAGGGTTCCTCCAACTCTGCACTCCGATCCTGGCTTATGCGGGCATTGCGATCTGCAAAGACCTGGATGTCTTCGCCAAGAGCAGCTGGCGCATCGTCCTGGTCAGTGTAGTCGTCTTCATCGGCACTTACATCGGCTCCGCGATTATCGCCCAGGTGATTTTGAAGAGTATCGGACAGATTTAAAAACTTTCTTATTATAGAGCAATGAAGATAAACCCGTTTTTGTTGGTCAGTAAGATTGACGGAAACGGGTTTTATTGTAAGGAAATGGAGAGAAGTTATCATCCACATGTTGTTACATAAAAAAGGCGCTGTCTCTGACAAGGAGAGATAAGCGTCTTTTTATGCTGTGCCTGTTTTTTTATAGTTCATTTCCAGTTTCAAACTGATAAAGTAGATAAAGATTGTGAAATAATCTATTTATAAAAAAATACCAATTTGACATTTTTAATCATTAATATAATATAAATGTATCAATATAAACTAATGTAAATTCAACAGGGGGGTTCATATGCACTGGAAGAAAAAAATGACGTATGTTTTTTTAGGGGTGATGGTTTGTCCCATATCGGTTTTGGCACAGGTATATGATTTGAATCCAGTTGTTGTGACGGCAAATCGGGAAATCATGTCTGAGATGGAAACGCCTGCATCAGTGCAGGTTATTGAAAAAGATAAGATAGAGTCAATCGGTGCAAGGAATATATATGAGGCTATGCGGATGGTGCCTGGAGTGTATTTCAACGGTTGGGGTGCCAAAGGGATTGATTTTGGGGATCATAATACAACATTGAGCGTAAGGGGAGTAGATCAAGGAGCCAGTGTACTGCTTAATGGTATTCCTGTTGCCGCTAATAATTTTACGCAGCTTAGCAGTATTGATATTTCCAGTGTGGAACGTATTGAGGTGGTGAAAGGGGCAGCAGCAGTATTGTATGGTCCTGAAACAATGACAGGGGTTATCAATATTATTACCAGAAATGGTAACAGCAGTAAGCCTGAGGTTATGCTGGAGGGCGGATGGGGAAGCCGGGGAAACAAGGATTTCCGCATCAATTATTCTGACAATCGTTTCCAGGTGGGATATACTAAGGAATATATAGGTGCTTATGCGCCTACGACGGATGTGTATTATGGTTGGTATACGGATACGGATGTATACGGACACAGAAAATCAAGCACGAAAGAGAATATATATGTAAGTGCTAAACTCAGCAAAGCAGTTTCTTTTTTGTATAACCGTTTTATGTCAAAGCCGATCTGGGGAGAAACGGCATCTGATGAAGCAGAGAGGCTTACCCATTCATATGATGATATATACAGAGTTAGAGGAGACCATTGGCTGGTTATGTATGATCAGAATGGAATCAAGGGAAAGGCATTTTATTCTGATAGAACATCGAATCTGTATAATCGGCTATGGGATGGTACCGGAAGCAGCAGTGATGAAGACTATAAAACGAAGCGATATGGCTTTGATTTACAAAAAAACTGGTATATGGACGAGCGGCACCGATTCATTGCCGGCATGATGGCAGAAAAGGAAAAATATACGGAATTAGTAGGATCTCATAAAGGTGACAGAACCCAATATGCTTTGTACGGGCAGTATACGGTACAGGTGAATGACCGTTATAAAAACATATTCGGATTACGGTACCAGTATTCTAGTGATCAAGTAAAAACGTATAATGAATGGATTCCACAGTGGCAGCAGTTATATAGTCTCTCATCTGATGAAGTGATTTATACGAACATTGGGAAATCGTTTATCCTTCCTAGAATTTATGATTATTTTTATACGGTTGCAGCTGTTGACTTGAAGCCGGAATGTGGATGGAATTATGAACTTGGATATAAAAAGAATTTCGCGAATGGATATCTGCGGGTTTCTTCTTTCTATATTGATGTGGATAATAAGATCAAGGTTGTAAAAGAAACACCGAAGAAAAAGATTAAAAATGTGGGGCGTTTTAAAAATCCGGGGATAGAAATAGAATATGGACACATAGTTAATGACGCATGGAATTGGAATGTAGGACTGACCTACGCCAATCCGAAAAATAAACTGGAAGATGGTACTTGGGAACAAACCTTCCCTAAACTGCAATGTTCTGCCGGGATCACATATAAAAAAGACAAATTGGACTCCTCATTGACTCTGCAGTGTGCCGCCAAAAGACCTCATCAGATAAAAAACTATTTAGATCTTTCTTTCCATGCAGGATACAAGGTGTCAAAAACGGATTATTTTGCCATAGATGTGTATAATGTACTGAATCGGAGAGATGTCACGACAGAATATGATTGGATTTCTTACTATGGAGATCCACGGACTGTTGTTGTCCGATATCGGCATACATTTGGTTGATAATAATTTCAGTATGTTGTGTATTTGGAAAGGAAAAAAACATGAAAAAGAAACTGATTGCGTGGATTGCTGTTGCTTCTGCAATCATGCCTTTAACCGCAAGTGCTCATTCCATATGGATCAATATGTCAAATTGGAATCCATCTTTCGGTTATGAAAATAAAGCTTGGTCTACAATGTATATCGGCTGGGGTCATCGTTTCCCGGTGGATGGGTTCACTAATAGACAAACCTTTGATTTTATTGATCTTATTACACCTGATGGAAAAAGAGAAAAGGTAGAATTGGATTACGAAGGCATATCCGCTTCTGAATTGTCAAGAACAGAAGAGGGGGCATATGTCCTTTCTCTTACAAGAAAACCGTCTGTATATAATACATATAGAGAAAACGGACAAATTAAAAGAGGATATGGAAACCGTAGCGATTTTCCCAATGTAATTGATTCTCTGCGCACCCAACAGTTCAGCACGGCTCATTTCCGTGTAGGCAGGAGAGTGAGTGGTTATAAACCTCAACCAGCAGGAAATGTATTAGAACTTTTACCGCTGGAGGATCCTTATGCTGCAGACAAAAATTATATAGGAGCCCTTCTCCCCGTGCAGCTTCTTTTTGATGGCAAACCGGTTCCCTATGAACAGGTAACAGCAACTTATGCAGGTTTTTCTTCTTCTGATGCGATGGCAGAGCGGCTTCTTACTGATAAAGATGGAATTGCTTACGTGAGGATTACCCATTGGGGAGAATGGCTGCTGAAAGCAAAGGCGGAAAGACCGGCCTCTGAAAAGTTTGCAAAAATAGCGGATAAAGAAGTGTATTATACAACCGTGACTTTTGAGATATAAGGCTTGCTGCGTAAAACGGTTTTTCCTTAAACTGATGACTGATTTCTGACGACATTCCTTGGACAGATTTAAAACATAGGGGAAATATCCGTACGGTATAGATAAAAACGCTTCCTTTATACGGGGAGCGTTTTTACATGGGAAATGCGGTATCCGGCGGCCGGATTTCCTGCTCTTTGCATACCCGTTTTTGCATACAACGGTCCGCTCGTCTATTTCTTTATGAGTATTTCCTATACAGTTTAAGGCAAGCTATACATTGTGCTTATAAGGTGTAGACACAGGAATGAATAATGATACAATATACATGGTATTATTTAAATAGGAAGTTTACTTACGATGAAAGGCAAGGAGGATTGTCATGAAAAGATTGAAGAAAGCAGCTTTGGCGGTGGCATGTGCTGCTGTGCTCTGTTCCGTATTTTCCGGCTGCGGCGGAGATAAAAAGGATACTGCCAAGGCCGCTCCCGCAGAGGAAAAAGTGCTGACCGTTTATACGGCGCGCAGCGAAAGCTTAAACAATCTTGTCATTCCCGCTTTTGAAAAAGAAACGGGAATCAAGGTTAATGTTATTGTGGCGGGGACAGGACCCCTCGTGAAACGTGTGGCGTCTGAAAAGGACAATCCCCAGGGCGATATTCTCTGGGCAGCTGACCAGACGATGCTGGATTCCCAGAAAGAACTTTTTGAGAAATATGTATCTCCGGAAGATGCGAATATGATTGATGCCGCCAAAAATAAGACAGGATATTTCTCTCCCGCATTTGCCGATCCCACTGTTTTCATCGTTAATAAAAAACTGGCGGGCGATATGAAGATTGCCGGATTTGACGATCTTCTCAATCCGGCGCTGAAAGGCAAGATTGCCTGCGGCGACCCCGCCAATTCCAGCTCTGCGTTCCAGGTGCTCATGGCGATGCTTTACGCCAAGGGCAAGGATGGAGATCCCATGTCCCCCGAAGCCTGGGCGTATGTGGATAACTTCATTAAGAATGTGGACGGGAAATTCCTGAACAGTTCCGGTGCTGTCCATAAAGGCGCTGCCGATGGCGAGTATACCGTGGGGCTTACTTGGGAAGATCCGGCTGCTACCTATGTGAAGAACGGCGCTGACGTAGAAGTCGTATTCCCGAAAGAGGGAGCTATTTTCCCGGGCGAATCCGTACAGATCATCAAGGGAGCGAAACATATGGAAAATGCGAAGAAATTTGTTGATTTCATGCTTTCCCAGAAGATCCAGGAAGCGGCAGGAAAGACGCTCACCGTCCGTCCGCTCCGCAAGGGTGTGAAGCTTGCTGACTACATGACACCCCAGGATACAATCGCTTTGTTCAAGAATTATGACGAAGGCTGGGTAGCTGCCCATAAGAAAGAAGTCGTGGCGGAATGGAATAAACATCTGGAAAATTCCAGACAGTAATAAGTAATCAGGTCATCAGAGGGCGTCGGGCATTTCGCCTGACGTCCTTTTTTATAGATGACGCTTGAAGCGCGAGGTTATGAGGTTATTATGAGTGTTTCTATCAATATAGACAAAGTGGTGAAGAAGTACGGAGATACGGTGGTGGTGAACGGCCTGTCCGTGGACATTATGCCGGGCGAATTTTTCACCCTTTTAGGGCCGTCGGGCTGCGGTAAAACGACGCTGCTCCGTATGATTATCGGATTCAATTCCATCGAGGGCGGTACGATTTCCGTCGACGGGAATGTCATCAACGATGTGGCGACAGATAAAAGAAATATGGGCATGGTCTTCCAGAATTACGCCATTTTCCCCCATATGTCGGTGAAAGACAATGTGGCTTTCGGTCTACGGATGCGGAAAGTGCCTGAAAAGGAAATCGAAGAGCGGGTGGATAAAATTCTGAAGATTGTGAAGATCGACCACCTGAAAGACCGTATGCCCACAGCGCTTTCCGGCGGGCAGCAGCAGCGTGTCGCCCTTGCGCGGGCGATCGTCATCCGGCCGCAGGTACTTCTGATGGATGAACCGCTGTCCAACTTGGATGCGAAACTCCGTATCGAAATGAGGAATGCCATCAAGCAGATCCAGCGCCGGGTGGATATAACCACGGTGTATGTCACCCACGACCAGGAAGAGGCGCTGGCGGTGTCCGACCGTATAGCTGTTATGAATGGCGGGGTCATCTGCCAGATCGGCAGACCGGCGGATATTTATAAAAGGCCGAAGAATGTTTTCGTTTCGACTTTCATCGGGCTCTCCAACCTGCTGGACGGACATATCGTGAAAAAAGGAGATAAGACAAGCATTTCCTTTAAAGAAAATGAAGACTGGCTTGTAGACATGGATAACTTATCAGGCGGCGTAGAGGACGGAGAAGAAGTCATCATTTCCGTCCGTCCGGAAGAATTTGATATGGAACCCGGCACGAAAGAGGGGATCCGCGGCGTGATCCGTTCTTCCGTTTTCCTCGGACTTACCACCCATTACTTCATCACCACTGACGGAGGGCAGGAATTGGAGATTCTCCAGACCCAGGAAGGCCACGATATTCTTCCCGACGGCAGCGCCGTCACGCTCACCGTCAAAGCCGGACGGATCAATGTCTTCCGCCGGGCAACGGAAGAAACATTGATCAGAGAGGAAGGACTATGAAAAAGAATCTGACTGTCTGGAACCTTTTCAGTGTCGTCATTCTTGCGGCTTTCGCCCTTTTTATCATGTATCCCATATTCCTCATTCTGTACCGGAGTGTCATTCATGGGGATACAGGGGTGCTCACGCTTCAGAATTTCGCCCATTTCTTCGCCAAAAAATTCTACTGGGGAACGATGGTAAACTCGCTGAAAGTGACTGTCGTTTCCACGATTTTATCGGCGGCTCTCGGCCTTCCGCTGGCATACCTCATGAGGAGCGTGAAAATAAAAGGAAGCAGTTTCCTGAATATCCTCATCGTTATCTCCTATCTGTCGCCGCCTTTCATCGGGGCATACGCGTGGATACAGATGCTCGGGCGGCAGGGCGTCATCACCCAGTTCCTGAACGACACCTTCGGACTCCATTATGGCGGTGTGTACGGCTTTGCCGGCATTGTCCTCGTCTTTACGCTCCAGTCATTTCCCCTCGTTTACATTTACGTATCGGGAGCGCTGAAAAATCTGGACAACTCTTTGAATGAAGCGGCGGAAAGCCTGGGGTGCAGCCGCATGGGGCGCATTTGGAAAATCATCGTGCCTCTTGTCATGCCCACGCTCCTTGCCAGCTCCATGCTCGTTTTCATGCGTGTCTTTGCTGACTTCGGCACGCCCATGCTCATCGGTGAGGGATACAAGACACTCCCCGTCCTTATTTACAACCAGTTCATGGGCGAAGTATCGGGCGATGACGGCTTCGCGGCAGCCATCTGCTGCATCGTGATCGGGCTCACCATCGTCATGTTCTTCGTCCAGCGTTTTCTTGCGGGAAGAAATACCTACGCCATGACCGCCCTGAAACCCATGGCGGCGGAATCACTCGGCGGCCTGCGGAATATCCTTGCCCATCTGGCAGTCTACATGGTCGTGGGACTGGCGATCCTTCCCCAGTTCGTCGTCGTGTACACCTCTTTCCTTGCTACAAACGGAGGGCAGGTATTCACCGGCGGATTCGCTCTTCAGAGTTATGACGCGACACTCTTTGCCAAGGACAATGACGTCATCTGGCATACCTATTTCCTGGGGCTCTGCGCCATTGCTGCCGTACTCGTCTTAGGTGTCCTTATCGCCTACCTTTCCGTGCGGAAAAGAAATACACTGAACAGCATTCTTGATGTCATTACGATGTTCCCCTTCATCATTCCCGGTTCCGTCCTTGGTATCGCTTTCGTCTTTGCTTTCAATAAATCGCCGATTATCCTTACCGGAACGGCGCTGATCATGATTATTTCTTTCGCGGTGCGGAGAATGCCCTATACCGTCCGTTCCTCCACCGCCATTTTGGGAAATATCAGTCCCAGCATCGAAGAAGCGGCTATTTCCCTGGGCGCCTCCGACATGACGACATTCCGTAAAATCACGGTTCCCATGATGATGCCCGGCGTTCTTTCCGGCGCCATCATGAGCTGGGTCACCATCATCAGCGAGCTGTCCTCATCCATCATCCTGTACACGAACAGCACGCAGACACTCACCGTGTCCATCTACACGGAAGTCATCCGCGGCAACTACGGGAACGCTTCCGCGTACGCCACCATCCTCACGGTGACATCCATCCTGTCGCTGCTCCTTTTCTATAAAGTGACAGGCCGGCGCGACGTGTCGGTGTAAAGCGGGAGAATTTTATAAATAAAAAGTTAGAAGTTTATAATTCCGGAAATATGGCATAGTCGTTAAATGCGGTTATGCCAATTCTTATTTGCAGAAAAAAGCATGAGTAAGGAGCTGTGATATAACGCAGAAATGTTTTATTACAGCCTTTTATGATTATCTGCCGATAAAAATGGAATTCATGATAAGATGTCATTCGGAGTAATAGATTCTTCACTCCGTGTCACTATCCCGTTTTCTATTTTTCTCACAAAGCGTTCTTGTCTCTGTTTAGAATGACAGGAGTCGATAAGACGTTATCCTAAGCACAGCAAAGAATCTGCTGCTATGATGAGGGGAACGTTAAACGTCATCCTGAACGAACGTGAAGGATCTGTACCCGCTGTGTCATCGTTCCGCTTCCCTGCTTTCTCATACAGCATTCTTACCCCCGCTCAGAATGACACCAGACGGCAAGGCGTCATAATGAGGGAAACATTAAACGTCATTCTGAGCACCAGCGAAGAATCTGTTGCCGTGGTGAGGAAAGCCGGTAAGCTGTCATCAGAAGTCATAGATTCTTCACTCTGTGTCACTGTTCCGTTTTCTGTTTTTCCCACAAGGCATTCTTGCCTCCGTTCAGAATGACGACGGACGGCAAGCGTCATCCTGAATGAATGTGAAGGATCTGTGACTGTGGTGAGGGAAATGGAAAGAGCCTCGTGGGAAGTTATGAGCGGAATAGAGTCATTACTCCTCATCACATAGATGCGTTCATGTTTTATCGGCAGCGGACATGCTGTAAATGTAACTGAGAAGTACCGCTTAACAGCGGTATTTTTTTATTGCATTGTCGGGATAAAAATGGGAAGAAATGGGAGTGCAGGAAAAGTATTTCAAAAAAATTTCAAATTATTTTTCCTGTTTCAGCAAATTTAAACTCGAAAGGGATACTATAATGGCAGCGCTAAGGACTGTTCCTTTCCGGAGAGGGGACAGGGAAAGGAGAAAAGAGTATGGCTAAGAAATTGGAACTTAAATTCCTGACTTCCGCGAATACGGAGCTTCTTGTGAGCATTGCCGATCCGAAGGACGGGCTCGCTTTGTCCGCCGTGCAGGCGGAAGCCGCGAAAATCATGCCGGTGCTGGCAAACGGCAAGGGCGTCGGGGCGGCTTCTTTCGTAAAGGCTGTCATGGTGACCACTACGGAAGAGGAAATTCATTAATTTTAAAAGAGGTATATAACAAAGATATATATGGAAAAGGAAAGGAGGGATACTTATGGCAGTTTCCAAATCTGTGGAAAAAACAAGGCTTCTGGTACGTGTTGAAAATACGGACGGTTCTTTAAAGAATCTGGCTTTTAACAATATCAGGGAAAGCGCGTCTGATGAAGAGCTGCTTCATGCGGGGAAGGCGATCGCCGGACTGCAGGTGAAGGCGCTTGATTCTGTCCGCCGCTCTGATGTGGCTGTTCTGACTGACGGCGACTAATCCGCCGGAGCCGGGTAGGGAAGGGCCCGGGGTACGGACTCGGGCTTTTCTTTTTAGGATAGGACGCTCTCCCGTCCGTTTTTGAAAATAGGGTTCGCAGGGCTGCGGAAACGCCTATTGACAGACGGGGGAGAAAGTTCTATTCTTAAATCAATATAGAACATATGTTCTATAAAAAGGAACAATATTTTATAAAAGATGCAAAAACGAGGAATTTCTTGTGACGGAAGTGAATATTTCTTAAATGAAAGTGAGGATTGGGAATGCATTTTGATTATATCAGGCTTCGGGCGCGTATCCGTGAGAAGCTGGGGTCTGACGTTGTTTTTGCGGCAAGACTGGGAATCAGCAAGACATCTTTGTCTCTGCGGCTGAATAATCAGCTTCATTTTTCCCAGCGGGATATTTATAATTCCATGCGGATTTTGCAGATCAGGCCGGATGAGGTGGGGACGTATTTCTTTGAGCGGCCCCGTTGTGAGGAGTTTTATTTTTGACGGAAAGGAGGGTCTATGGATGCAGGTTCGTGGATGGAGGCTTTTGAACGGGCTTCAGAGCGGCTTGTGGCGGACTGGCAGGTGAAGCTGGTGACGACGGGTCTTTTGGCGGAAGGGGTTTTTCCTGTGGAGCTGATCAGTTTGTTTGCGCTGGCGGTGTTTATTGATCTGGTGACGAAGTGGATGGCGCTTGCCCACAAGTATCTGGCGGCGAAGGGGGAAGCGGATCGTGATATGGTATCGTGCATTCTGGCGATTCCCGCGGCGCATCGGGCCGGAATGATTTCCAGCAGGCAGATGAAGCGGCAGTTTGCCGGAAAGATGGTGCTTTACATTTTGCTGACTGTCGGCGGCGGTGTGGCGGACCGGCTTCTGGCAAGCGTGGGACGGCCGGGCCTGTTTATGGAAATGTGTGTCAGTTATCTGGCGGCGTCGGAGATGCTGAGTATCGTGGAGAATCTGAATGATGCCGGTGTCGGGGTGCTGTCGGGGCTGGTAAGGAAGTTGAAAAGGAAGTGATGAGGGGAAGGAAGTATTTCTTTCCGTAAAATATGGATAAACGGATTATGACTTTGAATGAAATAGGAACGCGCCTGGAGGCTGCCCGCGGTAGGATTGACCGGATTTACTGCCACTGGACGGGGGCGCCGTACCAGCTGGTGGAGTGCCTGGCATATCATGTGGTGATTGACCGGGGCGGGTACTGCCATGTGATTCATGAGGATTTCACGGAGTGCCTGGCGCATACGTGGCACAGGAACAGCCGGTCGATCGGTGTGGCGCTGGCGTGCTGCCGTGACGCATGCTGCTACTATGACGCGCCGAGCGGTGTGGATCTGGGGTGTGAGCCGCCGACAGAGGCGCAGGTGGAAGCGCTTGCGATGTTCTGCGCGAGGGCTGTGGAAGAACTTGGACTGTCGGTGGCAGATATTTACACACATGCAGAGATGGCCGCTTTTGACGGGTACGGGATCGGTAGCGGTGATCCGGATATGCGCTGGGATCTACTTTATGTCCCCGATTACGGTGACGGCGGCCGGCTGGTTCCCGGCGGTGAGCTGATTCGGGGGAAAACGAAATATTACAGGAAGCAGAGGAGCGGGCTCCTGTGTTTATGAGGAAAGACGCTGTCTTGGCAGGAGACGGCGTTTTTACGTGGGCGTAAAAGAAAATATGGAAATGAAAAAGAGTATCTTCTCCGCGCAGGAGTGAAGATACTCTTTTCTTTTGTCATATATCCCGCCGTGGAAAACAGGCGGTATTTATTTTTCGGTATTTACACAAGACTTGAAATTTGCTGTTTTATTGGTCCACATATCAGTAATTTCTGTAAACAGGCTTCCAGATCACTGATTTCACGGCTTTTTTAACATCATTCGTCTGTACTCTGTTCAAGCCCTGTTTTACGGCACATTCTGCTACTGCAGCAGCCACTGTTTCAGAAAACTGCGTTAATTTGGATACCGGCGGCAGAACAGCAGCTCCTTCCACATTGATTTCAAGAAATTCACCGAGAGAATGTGCAGCGGACGAAATCATTTCATCTGTGACCAGAGAGGCATTAACAGAGATACTTCCCAGTCCCAGTCCAGGATATATCAGGGCATTATTTGCTTGTCCGATAATATAAGTCACCCCATTGTATTCAACAGGTTCCGCAGGAATACCGGTTGCGACCATTGCTCTGCCATCAGACCATTTGATGATGTCTTCTGCGGTTGCTTCTGCCAATTCCGTTGGATTACTAAGCGGGAAAATAATCGGGTGGTCACACCATGATGCCATGGCTTTTACTATTTCCTTGGTAAATGTTTTCGGAGCGGTTGAGGTTCCCACGAGGATCGTAGGTCTGACAGCCATCACTGCTGCAGTTAAATTATTCAGTTTTTCCGGATTATCGAACTCAGAACGTGCTCTTGCAAACGGTTTTTGCTCAGGTGTCAAGTCATCCATATCGTCAAAAAGCAATCCCTGTTTATCCACCATATAAAAGTGATTTCGTGCTTCTTTTTCAGATAATCCCTGTGCGACCATTTCCCTGAATATACGGTCGGCGATACCGGCTCCGGCCGTGCCCGCTCCAAAACACATGTAGGTATGATTTGTAAGTTTCTCTCTATTGATTTTCATTGCTCCAAGAATACCGGCTAATGTTATTATGCCGGTTCCCTGACAATCATCATTAAAAACAGGATAGGTTTTTTGATACTTCTTTAAGATGGTTGCAGCATTAGACCGTCCAAAGTCTTCAAAATGCAGATACAGATCGGGAAATAGATTTTCAGCCGTTTCAACAAATCGATTCACGAAATCATAATAATGATCACCATATATCCTCTTGTGACGGTTTCCAAGATAGAAAGGATCTTTTAATAAGGATTCCCGATTAGATCCGCAGTCCAAGACAACCGGAAGTACTGTCTGCGGATCTATACCGGCAGCGGCAGTATAGACCATCAATTTTCCGACAGAAATATCTACACCATTGGTACCCCAGTCACCAATGCCAAGAATGCCTTCTGCATCAGTAACAACAATAAGACGGATCTTTCTGTTTCCGGCAGCCTGTTTAAGCGAAGTTTCAATAGATTCCGGATGATCGATGGAAAGGAACGCTGCATACTGTGGGTTGATAAATTGTTCACTATACTGTTCGATGCTCTCCGCAATAACCGGATCATAAACAATTGGCATTAACTCTACCAGATGTTCACTGAATACATGAAAGAACAGCGTTCGATTGAAGTTAAAGACTTCCATCAGAAAACGTCTTTTCTCAATCAAAGAAGTTTTTCTTTCCATTTGGCGGTAGATACGCTGTGCCTGCGTTTCTATATCTTCCACACAAGGCGGAAGCAACCCCTCCAATCCAAGTTTTTTTCTTTCCGATTCCGTAAATGCGGTTCCCTTGTTCAGGAATGCATCGTCCAATAGCTCAAATCCTGTCTTCATCGCATTCGTCTCCTTTTTATATTTAAAAACACGTTGCCTTTAATATAAATATCTTATCATAAGGCTATATTTTTTTGAAATAATGGTATTTGCAGAGTTAAGATTGTCCGGATAATCAATAATTTGTAACATCCATCAAAAAATTTAATATTTTATCCGGGGTTTTCTTCTGTTGTAATTGCTTTCATAAGGGATGCTTCTGTGGTTATGTTTTTGTCCAAAACGATTTTAACAAAAAGGTTTTCTATTTCTGATTTCTATATGCCGTTCCATGAATTACAATTTTAAAATATATAAAAATAAAAAAGTAAGGGGAAAACAGAATTTCCTACCTTACTTTTTCTTTTAATCTGTGATGGTTCCGATTCCCGGCTGATCCATTTTTTCCACTTTTACCGCTTCCAGATGGTAGAAGGGGGCGGTGAGGTGGTCGTTCAGATGGACAGTGGCTTCGCGGAGGATGCCGTACACTTTGATCCATGTGACGCCGTCTTCATAGCCGGTGAAGTCGCCGTCAGAGGTAAATTCAAAATCCACATAGCCGCCTGTGCAGTAAGGGCAGGTGGGGCCGTTTCTTCCTACGAAGTAGTGGCCGTTGATGGAAATAAAATAGCCTTCGATGAGGACAGTTTTGTCTTTGTAGTCGCGGAAGTTCATGAACCAGTCGTTGATCTGTGTCATATACCGCTTATCGCCGACGACGATGTCTATGTTGTTGTAATCAAAGTTTTGCCGGTCCGTTTCCAGATTGTAGGGATATTCAAAGACAGGATACTTCGATTTTTTCCCTTCAGGAGCAGCCGGTTTAGGCGCCGGCTGTTCTTCTTTCTGCGGAGCCGGCTCCGGTGTTTCTGCCGGCGCCGGTGTTTCCTTGGCCTCCGGAGGAGTTTCCGCTTTTTTTGCTTCCTGCACGGTTTTCCTGGTAATGATCTGCGGCGGATCCTGCGCTTTTTCCTGTGTGCCGCAGCCGCCTAAGAGAAGAAGCGGCAGGCAGAGAAGCCATATTTCTTTTCTCATTCAAAAGCCTTCTTTCATTTTCCGTATGCCCGCGGCGATAAAGAGGAGGACAATGTCAGTGACGACAATGGATGCTCCTGTGGGAATCGAGCCCATGTAGGAGATGGTGAGTCCTGCCATGAATGTAGCCACGGAGAAAACGGAGGAGAGGATGATCGTCGTCTTGAACTGCCGGCAGAGCTGCATCGCGGTGAGCGAAGGGAATACGATCAGGCTGGAAATAAGGAGCGCGCCCATCATGCGCATGCCAAGGACGATCGTGATGGCTGTGAGAAAGGCGATGATCATATTATAGAGCCTTGTCCGTGTGCCGGTGGCGGAGGCGAACGGTTCATCAAAGGTGACTGCAAATATACGGTTATAAAACAAAATGAAAAGGAGCACGACGGAGATGCCGAGGATGACGGAAAGGCGCACGTCATCGGCGCTCATGGCAAGGATGCTGCCGAACATGTAGTTGCACACGTCGGTATTCATTCCCGTACTTAAGGAAATCGTCATGACGCCGATGGCAAGAGCGCCGCTGCAGAGAAGAGCCGTGGCAGAGTCGCCTTTGATCTTCGCGCTGTCTTTCAGCTGGAGAAGGAAAAAGGCGGCGGCGATGCAGGCAGGGATGGAAATGGTGAGGGGCTCTGCGTGGAAAGCATAAGCGATGGCGAGGGCGGCAAATCCCACATGGGAGAGTCCGTCGCCGATCATGGAGTACCGTTTCAGTACAAGGCTGGTTCCTAAGAGGGAAGCGCAGAGGGAAACAAGGCAGCCCACAATGATGGCACGCACCATGAAGGGATAGCTGATCATTTCAATAAAGATATCCATCATAGCCCGCCTCCTGCAAATCTCTGCCCCACGGGGCTTCTGAGATACTCTTCCGTCGTCCCGAAGAACTGCTGTGTCCCGCCGGACAGGTGGAGAATACGGTTCGCCTGTTCCAGTGTGCCGCGGATGTCGTGGGAAACCATGATGACAGTGACGCCGTACTTCTCTATGCAGTCCTTGAAAATATGATAAAGCTCACCGGTCATGATGGGATCAAGGCCGGTCACCGGCTCGTCCAGGAGCAGGAGTTTTCCCGTGGCGCAGAGTGCCCGCGCAAGGAGTACACGCTGCTGCTGGCCGCCTGAAAGATCGCGGTAGCACCGTTTCTTCAGATCGGCGATGCCGAGCATTTCCATTTTTTCTTCCGCGTCTTCTTTATCCGATTTTCGATAAAAAGGATACATGCCGCAGCGGTTCAAACGGCCTGAAAGGACGACTTCCCAGACACTGGCGGGAAAATCTTTCTGCACGGGGGTCTGCTGGGGAAGGTATCCGATTTCCGTAGGCTTGAAGCCGTCGGCAGTTACGATTTCCCCGCCCGATATTTTTTTCAGGCGCAGAAGCGCTTTCACCAGTGTGCTTTTTCCTGCGCCGTTTTCACCGACGATTCCTAGGTAGTCCCCTTCATCGACGGAGAAATTCAGGTCGGAAAGAACCGCTTTTCCGTCATAAGATACGGAAAGATGGCGGCATGTAAGCAGACTCATCAGTTGAGCGCCTCCTTGAGAACTTTCACATTATGGTTCATGAGGTCAATATAAGTTACGCCTTTTTTGAAATCTTCATCGCTCACATTGTGGACGGCGTTCAGAAGCTCATTTTTCGCGCCTGTGGCTTCCGCGATGGCTTTGCTCATCTGTTCATTGGACATCTCGATGTGGAATACCACCGGAATATGGTCTTCCTTTACTTTATCCACGAGGAAAGCAATAGTTGCCGGATTGGCTTCCGTATCAGTGGAGCAGCCGGGGAAAGCGGCGTAGTAGGTCAGGCCGAATTCTTTGGCGAAATAAAGGAAGGGGAAACGGTCACCGACGATGATTTCTTTTCTCTTCGCGTGATCAATGACGTCATGGAAATCCTTATCCAGTTTTTCCAGTTTCGCAATGTAAGCCTCAGCGTTTTTCTGATAAGTCTGGGCATTGTCCTTGTCGAGACCGGAAATGGTTTCGGTGAGGGCTTTTACGATCTGGATAGCGTTGGCGGGAGAGGTCCAGACATGCTCATCCATTTCAGGGCCTTCTTCGCCGTCATGGTGGTGGTGCTCCTTGTCATCATGATGATGCTCTTTATCATGGCTGTCCTTGTCATCGTGGTGATGTTCTTTGTCTTCGTCATGATGATGGTCCTTATCTTCCTCATGGTGGTCTTTGTCGTCGTGATGGTGTTCATGTTCTTCTTCCTGCATGCCTTCAGACATTTCTTCTTCATACAGTTTGACGGTATCCATCATTTTGAGTGTTTTCAGCTTGCTCTTGTCCATGGAGTTCAGTATACCGTCCACCCATTCATCGGAATCGCCGCCGGTGTAAACGAAAAGGTCGCTCTTGCCGATGGCCTGGATGTCTTTCGGCGACGGTTCATAACTGTGGGCTTCCGCGCCCGGTTTGAGAAGCATAGTGACCTCTGCTTTATCGCCGACAATCTGGCGGACAAAGTCGTAAGAGGCGAAATTGGTACAGATGATTTTCAAAGGTTCTTTCCCCTTGGAATCGGGAGCGCCGTTCTTGTTTAATGAACAGGCGGCAAAAGCAAAGACGGCGAAGCACGCCATCAGGCAGGCAATTATTTTTTTCATGGAAATCCTCCTAGCTAATACAATAGAAATAAAAATGCAAGCGCCGGGTTTAATCGGTGAGCTTGACACGGAGGGTGACCAGCGTGGAGGAAACCGTGAGAAGAGAAACAGCGGAAAGGGAAAGAACGGCGGAAAAAAGATGGGGGATGGAAACGGATCCTCCATTGTCCGCCGGGATCGTGACAGACGAACAGACGGAAAGCGTCCGGAGGCACAAATCGATCTTTTCGCAGATCGGGCAAGGATCGCTGCCATGGCCGTGGTCATGGGACAGTTCTTTTGCAATGAAAAAGAAGGATAGAGCCAAAGTGAGAACGAAAGCGGCACTGATGAAGAGCGCTGTCAGTTTTCTGCGGTATGCCATGATCCCTCCTTTTAATGATGGAAAATAAAAAAGCGCACGTTTTAAAGGCGGTGCGCAGTCCCGTAAAGTTTCTCAGCGGCAGTCTTTGCAGACGCCATAAACCGTCGTTTTCGATAAATCAATGTCAAACTTGTCGCCGCGGAGGACGTCCCGGAGCAGTTTGTCGGAAATTTTCTGTGTTATATGGGTCGTCCGTCCGCATTTCAGGCAGGTGATGTGAAGCTTGTCATCACAGGTTTCCGATGAGACATAGCGGTACACATTTTCCCGGTTGTTCTTGCCCGGCGAGCGGAGAATAAGGCCTTCCCGCTCCAGCATGGCGAGATTCCGGTACACTGCGCTGACGCTGATTTTCGCGTGCTCTTCCGCAACAAGCTGCGCCGCCAGGTCCCGCGCGGAAATGGTCATGTCAGGGTGGCTTTGGAAAAATTCAAATAATTTTTTTCTCTGTTCGGTCATATACATGGGAGCACACTTTCTAAATATGCGATTTTCTCGCAAATTATTATAACACAGTGGAAACGAATGTCAAATAAATAATGGGATGGGAAAAGAATTTTTTAAGAAATATTTTCGCCGGATCGGGAGCGGGCAATCATTTTTTTCAGCGCCCGCTTCACCACGTCTTGAAAGCGTTGTTCCGCTTTTTCATAAACCTCATGAGGAGCGACGGATTCGCTGTCTGTCCGTTTGGCGACGACGCCGCAGATGGAAGCGGCTTTCAGTCCCAGCACGGAACAAAGGGTGAAAAGGGTGGCATTTTCCATCTCATAATTCGTACATCCGATATGCCGGAAATCTTCCAGAGAACCTTGCAGCCGTTTCAATACATAGCCGCCGAAGCTGTCATACCGTTCCTGTCCCGGCCAGAAGCTGTCAGTGCTGATGGAAATCCCCGTTTTGAAAGGGATGCCCGATTCCTCTGCCGCTTCGCGGAGGGCAAGTACCGTATCCGGGTCAGCCACCGCAGGAAATTCGATGGGGGCGTATGCGCGGGAAGCGCCGTCCATGCGGACCGATGCCGTATTGATGACTACATCGCCCGGGTGCAAATCGTCCTGAATCGAACCGGTCGTACCGACGCGGATGAATGTTTCCACGCCGAGGCGGGCCAGTTCCTCTACGGCAAAGGTGACGCAGGGGCCGCCCATACCGGTGGACATGACAAGGACAGGCGCATTTTCCACCCGGGCGAGCCATGTGGTGTAATCCCGGTGCGAGGCGACGAACAGGGCGCGCTCATCCAGTGATTTTGCAAGGCCTTCCACGCGGCCCGGGTCGCCGGGGACAAGGGCGTACTTCGCGCCGCGGATCATACCGGCGGAAAGCCCCGTGTGGTACATGATGTCTGCGGGACCGGCGTAATTTTTCACATGGTGCTCCTTTCATAAAACCTGTGCTTTTTTCTATTATAGCACTCATCAGGCATATAAAATAAGAAAAATAATTATAAGGTTTGAAAGGTGACGCTGGCGCACATAGTGCGATTGAGGTACTTGCTTGTCGTAATGATTTAAATCGTAAAGGAATAGTTAGCTTGCAGCTGACAGCTGACAGCTCACAGCTGGTAGCTTTTATCTTCTTACCGTCTCCCCTCATCACGGTAACAGATCCTTCACATTCGTTCAGGATGACGTTTTACCGTCCGTTATCATTCTGAACGGGGCAGAAAAAGAATCTTCATTCTATTCTTTTGCGTCATTCCCCCAAGCCAGTATCCTCCGTCCGGCTTCGCCGGCCACCTCCTTATAAACAAGGAGGCTTACCCAATCCCTATTCTTTCCATCAGAATCCCTTTCCTCAACACAGCAGCAGATCCTTCGCTCATGTTCAGGATGACGCTTAACGTTTCCCTCACTACAACAGCAAATCCCTTGCTGTTGTTTCGTATGACACCTAACGGAAATCATATGCTTCGGCTTTTAACTCACAGCTAAAAGCTAACAGCTTATAGCTGACAGCTCACAGCTGGTAGCTTTTATCTTCTTACCGTATCCTGTCATTCAGAGCGGAAGTAAGAATGCTGTATGAGAAAACAGGGAGACGGCTATGTGATACGGAGCGAAGAATCTATTACCCTGGATGACGTCTTACAGTCTTATACAAGGATCATGGAGTCGGCCGTCAGAAGAAGCTGCTGGCGCACGCAGTGCGATTGAGGATACTCGCTTGTCGTAATGATTTAAATCGTAAAAGAATATTTAGCTTGCAGCTGACAGCTCACAGCTGATAGCTGATAGCTTTTATCTTCTTACCGTCTCCCCTCATTACTGTAATAGACTTTCACATTCGTTCAGGATGACGTTTTACCGTTAGTGACATTTATCAGCCGATAAAAAAGAGCATCCGTAGCAGCGGGAGAAAATGCTTTTCTGTTTCACCGCACTATTCTGTGTCTATCGTTTTCGATGCAGAGGGGAATGTATGGTACAATGGAAAAAATACCCTTTATTTCATGAAGGAGCAGAGTATGTACGAAGAGACAACGATTGCCGCCATCGCTACCGCGCCCGGCGAAGGGGGAATCGGCATCATCCGCCTGAGCGGCGTTTCCGCATCGGAGATCGCAGACAAAATATTTCATACGGGAAAGATTAAAACGTTTAAAGAAGCTGTGCCTCGCATGATGTATTTCGGACATGTGACGGACGGCGAAAAGAGGATTGACGAAGGTCTTGCGGTGTACATGAAAGCCCCTCATTCCTACACGGGAGAAGACGTGGTGGAAATCCAGATCCACGGCTCGGCGGAGGCGCTTCGGGAAACACTGGCCCTTGCTTTGCGCAGCGGCGCAGTTCCCGCCATGCGCGGCGAATTTACCAAACGGGCTTTTTTGAACGGTCGTCTTGATCTGGCGCAGGCGGAAGCCGTCATGGACATTATCAGCGCGAAAGGGGAAGCGGCACTTACCCAGGCGGAAAGCCATTTGTCCGGCGCGCTTTCCGGTTTCGTCCATGAGGTCATGGAAGAACTCAAAGACCTCATTACGAAATTGGAAGTGACCATCGACTATCCCGAAGAAGATCTGGAAGACCTTACCATGGAAGAAATAAGGGATGCTTTGGAGAAAATTGACAAATCCCTGTCGGCGCTTCTGAAACGCTCCGAAGAGGGGCGGGTCATCAGGGAAGGACTCCGTACCGCGATTATCGGGAGACCAAACGCGGGGAAATCATCCCTGCTGAATGCCCTCCTGCAGGAAGAACGGGCGATTGTTACCGATGTGCCGGGTACAACGCGGGATACCATTGAAGAGGCGGTTCACATATCGGGAGTTTCCCTCCTTCTTATGGATACCGCCGGTCTGCGGGAAACAGACAATAAGGTAGAGCAGATCGGGATCGAACGGGCGCGGGCATCCATGGAAAAAGCAGATCTCATTCTTGCGGTCATTGACGGTTCGTCACCTCTGGATGAGGAAGATAAAACCATTCTCCACAGCCTCGACGGAAAAAAGGCGATTGTCATTTTAAATAAATATGACCTCACGCCGGAAGTCAAGGCGGAAGATATATGGGAAATCGCGGGACATGTCCCTGTAGTTTTTCTTTCTGCCCGTTACGGGAGCGGGATGGACGAACTGCGGGAAGAGCTGCGGAAGATCACCGAAAAGCAGGATGCCGACGCGGGTCGTGTCCTCTTCCTGACCAATCTTCGCCACGTGGAATTGGTACGGAAAGCGCTGGACAATGTTCTCCGCGCGAGAGCGTCCGTCCGTGAGGGTCTTCAGGCGGACTTCATCGTCATCGATCTCACGGAAGCCTGGAAAACGATGGGGGAAATCACGGGCGATACCATGGATGATGAACTGATCCATTCCATTTTCAGCCGCTTCTGCGTGGGGAAATAAGGTGCTTCCATAAATCATGGGGCAGAGAATCAATCGGATATGTTTGGATAAGGCGGCGGAGCTGCCGGGCGTTTTCCGGCGGGCTTCCCGCTTTTGCATTGACTTTTATTTTTTCTTATGGTAATAATGAAAATATCTATCATTATCATATTTACCTGAAGCGGGGTGTATATAAATGAAAAAATATGTAAGCAGTTCCATTCTGCTTGTCTTGAGCCTTCTTTTTATTATCGGGGAGCAGACGGTGGCGGGACCGTGCCCTGTTATGCTGGACGGCAGATTTATGGTGTGCCATTGGGCGGGGCAGGCGGTTCTCGGCGTGGGGATCGTGCTTGTGGTTCTTTCGCTGCTTCATCTGGCCTTTAAAAATGACGGTATGAAATTGGGTTTAGATCTGGCAGTCATTGCCAATGCCGTCCTTTTACTGATGATTCCCAACCGCCTTATTCATCTTTGTATGAAAAACCATATGCGCTGCCATACGGTTATGGAGCCTTTCGTACTGGTCATGGGGGTATTGATGATCGCGGCGGCGCTGGGTGATTTCTTTTTCCGGCGCCGCGTCGTGAAGAAAGAGGCCGCCCATGGATATTAACCGGCTGCCCTGGAGGAATCTGTCCCGCAGGCCGCTGCGGACGGCGGCTCTCCTCGTGCTTACCTTTTTCCTTTCCTTTGTCATTTTTGCCGGATCCATGACAGTCGTGAGCCTTCAGAACGGTCTGGAAACATTGGAGAATCGTCTTGGCGCGGACATTATCGTCGTACCGAACACGGCAAAGCGGAAAGTAGATCCTAAAACGATGATACTGGACGGGACGCCGGGCTATTTTTACATGGAGCGGGAAAAGATGGTGCTGATTTCCCATATTGAAGGCGTGGAAAAGGTATCGCCCCAGATATTTCTCGCGTCCCTTTCCGCTTCGTGCTGCTCCGTTCCGGTGCAGATTATCGGGTTTGAACCGGAAACGGATTTTATTATCCAGCCGTGGATCCGCGAAAGCTACGGCAGAGAACTTGCCCATGGCGATGTGGTGGTAGGCTCGGCGGTCAATGCGGACGTAGGCGATACGATCCGTTTTTACAACAAAGACTGCCGCATTGTAGCAAAACTGGCGGCGACCGGTACGGGGCTTGATACCGCGGTCTATACGAAAGCGGAGACCATACGGACGCTCATCGAGGCGTCGTCGAAGATGGGGCTGAATCCGCTCTTTGAAGGCGATGTGGAAAATGTTATTTCTTCCGTTTACATCAAAGTAAAAGACGGTTATGACATTAAAAAAGTGACGGAAAATATCAATCTCCGTGTACGCCGTGTGAAGGCGGTCCAGATGAAAGATATGCTTTCCGAAATAGCGGGCAGCCTTTCAGGGATTTCAAAAACGATCACCCTTCTTTTCGCGGCGGTCTGGGTGATGGTGTTCATCGTTCTGGTCGTTTCCTTCTCCGTCCTTGTGGGAGAAAGGAAAAAAGAATTTGCCCTGCTCCGCGTGATGGGAACGTCACGAAGAAAACTGGCAGGGATTTTATTGAAAGAAACTCTTATCCTGAGCGTCTCCGGCGGCGCGGCAGGCGTGCTCATGGGACTCCTTGTGGTGATTCCTTTCAGCGGGCTCATTGAAACGGGACTGAAACTGCCTTTCCTTCTTCCCGGGATCAGGGAAACGGGATGGCTGGCGTTTGCCGCGATGGCGGTCATCTGCCTGGCGGGCCCCGCGGCATCGGCATATGCTGTGCTGCGTCTGTCCCGTGTCGATCCCGCGACGATTTTAAGGGAGGGTGAATAAATGCGTCTGGAAGCGGAACAGGTAACGAAACAATACCAAATGGATCCGAAAAAAGCACGGTTCGCTTATGCCCTTTCCCGAACCGATCTGGTCGTGGAGAGTGGAGAATTTGCCGTCATTACAGGAAAATCGGGAAGCGGGAAATCTACGCTCCTCCACATCCTTGCAGGGCTGCTTCAGCCGACATCGGGCTGCGTGCTGGCGGGAGGAAAAGATTTGTACCGCATGGCGGACAGCGAACTGTCAAAGTTCAGAAATGAAAATATCGCCGTCATTCCCCAGGGCGGCGGAGCGATTTACAGCCTGACGGCGGAAGAAAATATCCGTCTGGCCCGGAATATCTATGGAAAGAAAGAAGAGAAAGACATTCTGCCGCTCATGAGAGAATTGGGGATCGAACTGCTGAAAGACGCGTATCCCTCTGAACTTTCCGGCGGCGAGCTGCGCCGCGTGGCCATCGCGAGAGCGCTCTTTCAGGGTACAGGGATCCTTCTTGCCGACGAGCCGACTTCTGACCTTGATGAAGAGAATACGGATATCGTTGCAAAGCTCCTCCGCCGGACGGCGGACAGCGGGAAAACGGTTTTTGTCGTCACCCACGAGATGGATATGCTGCCTTATGCCGATTCCCACTACATTATGAAAGAAGGCGCTCTGAGGAAGGCCGATGAGAAGATAAAAGCTATCAGCTGTGAGCTGTCAGCTGATAGCTAAATATTCTTTCACGATATGATCCTTGTATAAGACATTAAGGCGTCATCCAGGGTAATAGATTCTTCACTCTGTTTCACTATTCCGCTTCCCTGCTTTCTCATACAGCATTCTTACTTCCGCTCTGAATGACGGGATACGGTAAGGCATCATAATGACAGGGAATATTAAACATCATTCTAAGCGAACGTGAAGGACTGCTGCCGTGGTGAGGAAGCCGGCAAAAAGGGTAATAGCTATTAGCTGTTAGCTGTGAGCTGTAAGCTGTTAGCCGTTAGCTGTGAGCTGTCAGCTGCAAGCTAAATATTCTTTTACGATTTAAATCATTTGTGATGCGGGAAAAGAGGAGTTTTTGTATAATATGTTTATTGAGAAATAGATGTGTTGAAGGAGGACTCATCGTATGTGTGGCGGATTGAAGAAAAGATACATTTTGGCGGCATTGGTGTGTTTCGGCGCTGTTATGTTTGGCGGGGGTTTTGTGCAGGCGGAAAGCACAACGGCGGAAAGCCGCAGTGAGACGCGGACGACAGTGGACAGGAATGGAACGATTGCCGAGCGTGTCCGGCGGACAGAATCGCGCACAACGGTTTCCAGTGAGACAAAGGACAGTGATGCGATTCGGAATATGGCCGCGGAACAGCGCCGGCAAATGGAACATATGGGATTGCCTCATACAGGAGACCGGGAGCTTAATGAGAAGGTGGAATATCAGTATGAGTCCGGCGTGGTGCTGAATGAACTCCTGGCGCCGCTTGTGGTACCTAACCGAAACGTTCCCAAGTCGATTGGGACATGGGCAGGAATGACTTTCCAAAATGATAGGATTATAGAGCAGGGGATCCTGGCGAAATGCAAATCCGGCGGCAAGTGGGGGATTCTTGGCACAGATGGGAAAGAGCTGATTGCTCCTGCTTATAAGGAAATCCTGGATGTGAATGACCGCACCGGTGTGATTCATGTCATGGTGGATAAGAAAACCACCCGGTTCATTTCCAAAACAGGCGAACAGCTGACACCGGAGGCCGCCGATGAATCGGACCGCCGGAGCAGGACGGATGCTGCCGGGCAGGAAGACAGCCGGGAGTATTATGACAGCGACGGCTATACGTCCTTTAAAGAAAAAGGGAAATACGGTTTCAAAGACGGCATGGGGAAGGTGGTCATCTCGCCGCGGTATAAGGCTGTGCTTGCCGAGTTCAGTGAAGACCGTGCTTTCGTGAAGAATGAGAAAGGGAAAATCGTTGCTGTTGACGGCAGCGGCAGGGAACTGTTCCAGGCGCCGTCCAATCAAATGTATGCGTATGAAGGCGGTTTGGCCGAGTACCGCCGTAAAGTAGGAGGCTTCAATGTGGGCAGTCTGCTGGGCTTTGTGACCGGCGGCCTGATATACGGAGGATTCGGCTATAACGGCATCGGTCTTGGCGGTTTTACCTATGACGGAGCCAAGCGCGGTTACATAGACCGTGACGGAAATATCGTTATCGACAGCAGGAATGATAAAGTATGGCCCATGACCTGGTATGGTACAGTCATTAAAAATGACGGGAAAACCGGCTTTGTAAATCGGAAAGGAGAATATGTTATCCGGCCGGGAGATTATGATGTAGGCGACTTGGACGAGATTAATGGTCTTTTGGTATTGAAAGAAGGAAAGACCGGGAAAAGCGGGATTTTCAGTGTGGAAACGGGACAGCAGGTGATTCCTTTCCGGTATGACGGTATCACCTTTGCCGGTTCCGACCGTCTGGTCGTAGAGAAAAATGGGGTCCGCAGCTTATACAATATGAGAACAGGGTATTCTGTATTTTCCGTATCTACCGACATGACGATCGATCCTTTCCTTCATGACCGGCTGACATGGGTGCACCAGGGAAGCAGCAATTACGAGGTCATCAATGATCAGGGACAAATCCTGTTTGCCGATAAAGAAGGCCTTATTGAAGAGGCACGCCCGTTCAGCCACGGATACAGCGCAGTGAAAGCCAAGGGAAAGTGGGGAATCATGGACGCTTCCGGGAAATGGCTTGTACAGCCTGTTTATCAGGATCTCGATATATTATAGAAAAATAACTTTATATAAAGAATGTTTGTCAGAATGACAGCGGACGGCAAGGCGTTATAGTGAGGGAAACGATAAGGTGTCATCAGAGTAATAGATTCTTCGCTCCGTATCACATAGCCGTCTCCCTGTTTTCTCATACAGCATTCTTGCCTCCGCTCAGAATGACGGGATACGGTAAGGCATCATAATGACGGAGGGACGCTAAGCATCATAATGACAGAGAACATTAAACGTCATTCTGAGCGCCAGCGAAGAATCTGTACCCGTGGTGGGGAAGCCGGTAAGAAGATAAAAGCTATCAGCTGTGGGCTGTCAGCTGCAAGCTAACTATTCTTTTACGATTTAAATCATTACGGCAAGCGAGTATCCTCAATCGCACTGCGTGCGCCAGCAGCTCCTTCTGACGGCCGACTCCATGATTCTTGTATAAGACGGTAAGGCGTCATCCTGAACAAACGTGAAGGATCTGTTACCGTAATGAGGAAGACGGTAAGACGTCATCGGTGTAATAGATTCTTCACTCCGTGCCATCATTCCATTTCCCGTTTTTCCCACACAGTATTTTTGCCTCCGTTCAGAATGACAATTGGAGGAAAGGGCGTCATAATGAGGGGAATGTTAAGAGTCATCCTGAACGAATGTGAAGGATCTATACCCGTGGTGAGGAGGTCGGTAAGACGCTATTCTAAGCACAGCAAAGGATCTGCTGCTATAATGAGGAAAACGTTAAACGTCATCCTGAACGGAGGTGAAGGATCTATTACCGTGGTGAGGAAGCCGATAGGATCACTTCCTCCATTTGGGAGTCTTGGAAAATTCTTCACGCCGTCCGTAAATGACATGGTATAATAAAAATAAATTTGCGATGGAAAAAATCAGGGAGGGCGCATGAGCCGGGCAGATACACAATACCTTGGAATTATAAAGAATATACTGGACGCAGGGAGCTTAGGCGATAACCGCACGGGGATGCCGGCGTATAAACTGCCGCACCAGATCATGCAGTTTGATTTGGAAAAGGAGTTTCCGATCCTGACCACCAAGTTTGTGGCATTCAAAACATCGGTGAAAGAAATCCTTTGGATATGGCAGAAACAGTCCAATGATGTGCGTCTTCTCCAGCAGTGGAACTGCCATGTGTGGGATGAATGGATGCGGGAAGACGGCACCATCGGAAAGGCTTACGGCTACCAGCTCGGCAAGTATCATCAGGTGGATACGCTTCTGGAAACGTTGAAAAAAGATCCTCAAAGCCGCCGTATGGTGGTAGATCTGTGGAATGTGAAGGATCTGCCCGATATGGCGCTGTATCCCTGTGCGTTTCTTACGATGTGGGATGTTTCTGACGACGGCCGCTTAAATTGTATGCTCGTCCAGCGCTCGGGGGATATGGGTCTTGGCGTTCCTTTTAATATGGCGCAGTATGCGGCTCTTGTCCACCTGATTGCCCAGGTGAGCGGACTCCGCGTCGGACTTTTTACGCATGTTATCAATAATGCCCATGTGTATAAAAACCACGTGGACGCTATGAAGACACAGCTGGCCCGTCTGCCGAAGGCTTACGACGCGCCTGTCCTGAAACTGAATCCCGATGTTCATAATTTCTACGACTTCAAGCCGGAGGATATCGTGCTGGAAAATTATAAGCACCATGAAAAGATTGCCATGGAGGTTTCCGTATGAGCCTGTCCATCATCGTTGCCCGCGCGGCGAACGGCGTCATCGGTAATGATAATAAACTTATCTGGCATTTGCCGGACGATTTGAAAATGTTTAAATCCCGCACGATGGGACGCCCCATCATTATGGGAAGAAAGACCTTTGAGAGTCTGCCGAAAGTGCTTCCCGGCCGCGTCCATTATGTACTGACAGGAAACAGGGCATACACCGTGCCGGAAGGGGTCTATGTGTTCCACACTGTAAAAGAATTGCTCTCTGTTCTTCCTGAAGGGGAGAACTTTATCATCGGCGGGGAAAAGATGTACGAAGCCATGTTTCCCTATGCGGATAAAATGTATATCACGGAAATAGAAAAAGAGTATAACGGCGACGCGGTATTTCCTTCTTTCCGCAAAGAAGAATGGAAAGAGACGGAATCTGTCATGGGGAAGGGAGATCCGGTCCATCGCTTTGTCACTTATGAAAGAGTGAGGGGATAAGCGCTGCGGCAGCGGAAAGATATAAATTTGATCAAGAGTGGTTGCGGTTTGCAGACGGGGAGGATGTATGCGGAAACGTCAGGGGTTCGCCTTGCTTTGGGCGGTATCGGCGGTAAGCATCGTATTTCTTCTCGGAGGGACCGCTTTTTTTATGCTTCGGGCAGCGCTGCGCTCTGAACAGGCCATGGAGATTGAGGCGGATGAAGCTTTTCTGGTACAGGAAGTCATGGAAACAATCAAGTATAACAGCCGCCTGCAGGGCGCGCTCCCTGTTCCTTCCGGAGACCTGGAGCGAAACGGACGGCGGTACCATATTTCAATAGAAGAAAATCATCGAATGATAGAGGGCGTGGAAATGCGGGAGGTCTCCTGCACTGTCACCGATAAGACAGGCACGTCCTTTTCTGCTGTCCTGCTTTTGGAGGCGCCATGAAGCGGAAGGGGTTCATTCTTATGGAAGTCCTGCTGGCGCTTCTGCTCCTGTCAGCGCTGGCGGCGGCTGTTTTTCCGATTCTCGGGCAGACGGCGGGAGCCATGGCATTTATGGACCGGCGGAGGCGGGCAGTGAACGAAGCCGTTTTTGCTGCCGATTTCATGATAGAGAAGATACGGAACAATCTTAGGGAAAGCGCGGCGCAGATGAGCGGGAACGTGTACAGGTACGAAGCGTATATATGGGTGAAGGATGGCAAGAATAAAAAGAAAAAAGTACGGGCCCCTTACAGCTTTTTCGTAGAGGGAGAAAAACTCAAGGTCCGTCTTCATAACGGCATGAGTGAGCCCGTGACAGGAGAGAATACGGGGAGCACGGAAATGACGGCGTTCCTCCTGCCGGAAGAAGGATCCGTATTTCAAGTACAGCCGAAAGGGCTGGTGAACGTATCTTTCCGGATGGAAAGCCGGAATCCGGAAGAAGTATATGCTGTGAAAACAGCGATCCTTCCTTATCGTGACTTTTACGGGGTGCAGTAATGAACAGGCGGAAAGGATTTATGGCGGTATCGCTTCTGCTTCTTCTGTCGGCGCTCACGGCGGTACTGGGAGGGCTTCTCTTCTCCCTTTCGCGGGGGCGCGGCGGGAGCCTGGCATATAGAAACGGATTATCCGCCATATACGCGGCGGAAAGCGGAGCAAACTGGGCGCTTGCCTCTTTAAGACAGGGGCCTGTAGAAAATAAAGAAAGAACCATTCCTTTGGATGGCAGAGAAGCGCGTGTCCGTATTTCTTCCGTGACGAAAGAGGGGCATACATGGAAAGGAAAGATTTCTTCCGATGGCGTGGATTTACAGACGAAGGCGATGCGCTTCGTAAAAATTACTTTTACTGTAGAAGACAGTGGAGAACGGAAAATCATGGTGGAAAGCGTGGCGAGTGACCGATGAGGTTGTGGACAGAAGGCATAGTATCACGGGTGAAGGCTTTCCTGCCTGCAGGAGGACGAAAAACCGTGGTCATGGCGGCGGCAGGGCGGTTATGGCTGGCGGAAATGGAAAAAGGAAAGTATCTTGTAAAGAAAAGCGCAGCGCTTCCGAAGATAACGGAAGAATCCCTTGCGGAAGCGTTTTCCTCCCTCAGCGGTATAGGGGAACGTGAGATAATCTTGATTTATAATTCTTCTGATCTTCACACGGCGTGCAGAACATTTCCCGCTATGACGGAAGAAGAACTGGCGGAAACCATGTACTGGGAGCAGGACAGGATTTTTGGCGTCCGCGAGGATTTACGGCTTTCATGGAAAGCGCTTTCGGAAGATGCTGCCGGCTGGACAGTATCTCTGGCAGGAGTGCGGGAAGACTCGGTGGCATGCTGGCAGTCAGCGGCGGAAAAAGCGGGGAGAAAAATAACCCGGTGCATACCTGTGACGGCGGTGGAACTTCCGCGGGAGCGGCGGCCGCTGTATTTGTATGGGAAAGGAAAGTCTGCACTCTTCCTCTTCCGTGAAGAGCATGTGCAGGAATCACGAATACTGAATACAGCCGACGCTGATAAAAAATTACAAGTATTTATCCGCCATCTCTTAAAATCCTATGATATGGAAGGGCGGGATATCGTTTTCATTCCCATGAGTGGCGGAGTGAAAGAAATTCCTTTCTGGAAAGATTTGGCGGAAAGATGGCGGGAAAAAATCAAAACTTTATCCCTGCCGGACGAAATAGAATCAGAACCGGATGATTTTACGGATCCGGCTGATGAAAGAGAAGCCTTTTCTGAGGAAAGCGGAGAAGAGGATCATCTTGTAAAAACTTTTGCTTGTGGAGAAGAAATGGAAGAGGAATTGTGGACGATCCTTCTTCCTGTCATGGAAGCGGCGGACGGAGCAGAGATTGATTTTCTTGCCGGGAAAAAGAGGAAAGTACTTCCAGCCGGTGAAGTGAATTGGCTCCGCGCAGGCCAGGGGGTGTCGGCACTCTTTGCCGCTGCGGGGATTCTCTGTTTTATTCTTCTCGGATATACTTTTCTTGAAGAAAGGGAGGCGGAAGCGAAACTGGCGGGACTGTCCGCCGTACGCATCGAAATGGATGCGGAACGGAAAGAACGGGAAAAAGAAAATCAGCTCCTGTCAGAATTGAAATCCCTGGAAGAAAATGATCTCCGGTGGGAACAAAAATTGGTAGCACTGTCGGAGTGTACGCCGCAGGGGATCGTCCTGTCCGAAATAAACGCCGGCGAAGGAACGGTCCATATCACGGGTACGGCGGATTCCCCGGTGACGGCCATGCGGTTTCAAAAGGAACTGGAAAAGGCCTGGGGCGGTAAAACATATATCGAAAAGCAAAAACGGGAACCAAACTTAAAAATGGCGGCGTTCACTCTTTTGTGGAAAGGCGGTCAGCCATGAGCCTCAATGAATTTCTGAATGATAAAAGATATACTGCCGCCTTCTTTCTGCTGGCGCTGTGTTTCTTTCTCCTCGACTGGTATCTTTTTGCTGCCGTGGGGGAAAAGGAAGAACACATCCGCCGGCTGGAGACAGAAACCGTTCTTCTGGAAAACCGGGCCAAACTTCCGAAAAGAAGCAGCCGGATGCCCTTTCTGGAAACTCTTCTCGAAGATACTGCGGCAGATACGGTTTTCTCCGCCTTTATGGAAAGCGGCTGCGCTGTGGAAGAAATAAAGGAAGAAGAAAATGAAAAGTTCCATGTATTTCATGTAAAAGGGAAAGGTTCTTTTTCACAAATCACCGCGGCCTTTGGTATAATAAAAAGCAAAGAGAGATGGTCGGCGGCGGAGCTTTGCGCCCTGAAACGAGAAGGAAACCTTCTTGCCTATGAAGTGGAAGTCCGCGCCGTCCGAAACCGAGGTACGTATGAAAAAGAGAAATATAGTCCTGATCGGGCCTATGGGGACGGGAAAGAGCCGGGCGGCCAAAATACTCGCCGACGGATTTGACTGGCAGCTTGCCGATACCGACCGCATGATGGAACGGGAAACAGGAATGCGGATTGCCGACTATTACCGCGCAGCAGGCGCCGAAGCCTTTGAAGAAAAGGAAATGGCGCTGATTAACCGCGTCCGGTACTACCATGAGGCTGTCATCGCCATGGGCGGGAATTATCCCATGACGGAAAAGAAATTCAGGCTGCTGTCCGAGCATGGCCTTGTGATTTTGCTTTTTGCCAAACCTTACCGTCTGGCAGAGCGGGTACGCCGCCGTGTCGGGAAACGGCCGACTATGGACTATTCCGACGTCGATGGTTACGTCCGGCAGATGCTCCGCAAATGGACAAAATGGAAAGACCGCGTCGATCTCGTCATCAACACGACAAATACCCATCCCGAGCAGACCGCACTCCTCGTGGCCAGATACATTGACCGCCATCATGTGGAATTTGTAGAAAGAAATTAAACAGCATACAGAAATCAGCTGACAGGTTACAGAAAAGGCTCCAGATATCTTATTAATGAGGGGATTCATGAATTATCGAAATCTTGAAGTTTGGAAGAGATCTTTAGATTTAACTGCAGATATCTATCGTTTAACTAAACAGCTGCCTAAGGAAGAATTGTTTGGATTGTCGGATCAGATGAGAAGAGCAGTCGTATCGATTCCATCAAATATTGCAGAGGGAGCAGGTAGAAACTCTGACAAAGAATTCAAAAGATTCCTGTTCATTGCAAATGGTTCAATTGCGGAATTAGAAACGCAACTACTTATCTGTGAAAAACTCGATTTTGCAGATCAAGCAGATATATATAGTTTATTAAGACGAACAGAAGAAATACGAAAAATGATATTTGGTCTGAAGAATCGGATTGATCTGCAATCTGATAACTGGTAACTGGTAACTGATAGCTGACGACTGACGACTGACGACTGACAACTGACAGCTTACAACCATCTTTATCAAAGGAGAAACTATGAAAAAAATAGCTGTGCTTACCTCCGGCGGGGACGCGCCGGGTATGAACGCGGCCATTCGAAGCGTGATACGGATGGCGGGTTTTCTGCATTGTGAAATCGTGGGTATCCATCGGGGGTACTCGGGACTTTTGGAAGAAGATTTCCGGCTGCTCACGAATCGTGATGCCGGCGGGATCGTCCTCCGCGGCGGTACGATGCTGAGAACCGCCCGTTGTCCCGCTTTTTTTGATGAAGACAATCAGAAAAAAGGCGCGCAGATCTTAAAAAATCACGGGATAGAAGGACTTATCGTCATCGGCGGCGATGGTTCTGTCCAGGGGGCGGAGGCCTTGTCCAGCCTTGGCATACCCACTGTAACCATACCCGGCACCATAGACAATGATATGCACGGCACGGATGAAACCATCGGCCATGATACGGCGGTCAATGCCGTGGTGGGTGCGGTCAGCCGTATCCGTGATACCGCATCTGCCCACGACAGGGCAGCCATTATCGAGGTGATGGGACGGTTTGCCGGAAATATAGCCCTTGATGCGGGAATTGCCTGCGGTGCCGAATACATCCTTGTTCCCGAAGTTCCCTTCAGCCGTGAAAAGCTGGCAAGGAGCCTGATCGGGCAGATGAAAGAAGGCAGGACAAACAGCATCATCATCTGCGCGGAAGGCGCCGACGATGGCAGAGCTTTGGGAGACTGGCTGAAAGAACGGACGAATATAGATATCTGCACCACCATTCTGGGATTTATCCAAAGAGGCGGACGTCCCAGCGCCAGAGACAGCATCCTCGGCTCCCTCCTCGGTGCGGCAGCCGTGAAAGCCCTCTTAGACGGACAAATCACTTCTCTTATCGGGATGAATAAGGGGGAAATCCGTATTCTGCCGTACAGCGAAGCGGCCAAAGAAAAAAAGATATTCAAAAAAGGACTCTACACCCTGGCCGGTATACTGGGCGCCGCGCAGGAAGATGAGGATATAGCGGAAAGCGGACTGTAAAACATAGCGGAGAGTAAACGGTGATTGATAATGTTTTTACCGCTTTCCGGGGAATTATAAAAAGTACACATGTCCTGTTTTGTAAAATGCTGATTCAGCGGAAAGGATGGTGTACTTTTTATGTACGATATACCGTCTTTTTTTATTCATGAGTATTTAAAATTTATTTCATGTTATTTTCCTTTGATAAGGAATATGGCATGTTGCTTTTTGTGTGTCCTGATATGGTTTTTATCACCTGGGAACGTTTTGCTTTGTAACTTGATGTACCGACAGTAAAGAACTGTATCTATTCAGAGATGTGTTGATCGATCGGAAGGATTTGGGTCAATCGGCACATCCTTGATTGATTTTATGAAATTTATTATGTCCCGGCTAAAAATGATATTACACTTGTGGAATTATTCCTTTTTAGCGGAATTAAAGAATTTTTGCAGATTTAATTCATACCTATAGGCTCTGTGAGAGCGATGAACAATAATATAATCGGACTCTTCCTGAAGACGTTGTAAGTTTTTTTGTACCGTATTTTCATGTTTTCCCAAGGTTTCAGCGATCTCTTTGACGGTAGCGCCTAAACCGTCCGAAAATAAAGCGGCTTGCAGCAGTACATTGTATATTTTCTTATCTTGCTTTTTATCATTTCGTTCAGATAAGAGTTTCTGATAATGGTAAAATTGATTTGCTTTGCGTTCAAGAATTTCAATGGTTTCTGTCAGGGATCTTTCAAAAATGACAAGAAAACCAAGAATAAAATAGGTAAGTTCGCCTCTGTTAAGCAATTGATTAGGATCATCGAAGAGTTTATAGTAAAAGCGCTTAGCGCGTTTAATTGTTACAGACAGCCGAATTGCCAGAAGCGGACTGTTACTGCGGGCTAAGTAGTAAGAGGTGATAAATCGGGAGGTACGTCCGTTGCCATCATAAAACGGATGAATAAAACCGAACAGATAATGGTATAAGCTTATACGAATTAATAATGGAATTTCTTCGTTGTTTAATATATTTAACGCTGCTGTCATGGCAGAAATGATTTCGGTTTCAGGATAAAGTCCTGTGTGGATATCTTTTAGTCCGTCTGATACCGACACACTTCTTTGTCTGAAATAGATGCCGTCGGGAGCGTTATCGGGATCAGCCTTAATTACTTCATCCAATGCGAAATCATCATAAAATCTTCGTAAGTCTTTACAGGTTTTAAAGGCGATATTTTCCTGTGTAATTAATTTTTGATACTTATTTACTATGCCCCAAAGCCGAGTGTTTTTTCTTTCTTCCGGATTAAATTGTTGATCTAAAGCGTGATCAATCTCTTTTCTTGTACTATGAATGCCCTCGATATCATTTGTAGCTTTTATTTCATCTCTTAAGCAGGCAGTGAAAAACTGTTTGACAGCAATAGGTGGAATAGGGTTTATTACACGTTCAAGCTTTAAGGTTAAACTGCTAATCTTTTGGGATAGCAGCATCATTTCAGAAGTAAGGCAGGTAAACATTTCATAAGAATGACCGGCAGCTGTTTTCTTAGTGTGGATACCCAGTTTGATGCTATAGGGATTATTAAATCTATCATTATAAACCAAATCAACAAGAGAGTCGTCCATATGGAAAATAGTTTTTAATTGTTTATTTTTCATATTAACCTCCAACGTTTTTGAAAAAATAGGGGAATAAAGAAATGCACCTCCAACATTTTTGAAAAAATAGGGGAATAGAGAAGGGGATTCCCCTGATTGAGTGAAAATGAGGGAGCTGTTATTTCTTACATTTCCTTTCTTTACGAGTTTCACGGTGAAATTACATATCTTCGCTCGTATCTCTTGCTGCATTGAAGAGAAAACGGCGCAGGAATGATGAAGGCATTCTGCGATTTTGTTTAATCTTGTGGGGCTACTGTCTTTCAGGTTCGTTCTCTTTGTCTATGAGGTTGGTGGCTGCAGCATTTAAGAAAACACAGGTCTGTTTACAGAATCCGGTTTTATAAGGGTTTTTGTACGATACTGCGTCATAAAAATTCTTAAACAACCTGTGTTCTATTCCTTATATCATATAAAAACCCAATAATAAATCAGACAGCGGTTTAATCAATACATTCTGAGCTTATATCTAATTTACTGATTAATAAGTTTTTGTATATTCTTTAAATCTCCTTTTAAAGAATAGTATCATGCGTTTTTGCTGCATGCAAGAAAAATCAAATAAAAAGGAATCTTGCAGTTTATGCTTATTATAAATATTTTGGAACGGATTTCTTATATTAAACAAGCCGGTATAATGCACAAGAAGAGAGAGGAGAGCAAAAACCTTTTGATTAAGGCTGCTGTTCGATAGATACTTCTTCTGCAGCATCTTCGCGGCGTTGGTATCTTTCGGTGAATGCCGGAGCAGATACAAGGAAGCGGCAATCCATTCGCGGAATCCGATTTTATAAGAGACAGCTTTGGCGGTACATTAGTAGCGTGTGTGAAGCAGATACGTTATACTGTAAAAAATATAAAATTTATAGTGATACAAGATTATTCTTTGAGGTAGAGGATGAAACAGGAAAACAGTCAGCCTGTAAAGCAGCATAAAAAAATGAACGGATTTGCGGACAGGAAACTTCTGGCAGGCCTTGTCTTTGCTGTGGGAGACTATATGGCATTGACCCTTTCAGCGTGTTTGGCACTGCATCTCAGAAACATCGTGATGACTTATAACGTATATCATATCAACTTATCTTATATATTTTTCTGGGTTCCTTTGGTTTTTATGCCCTTTATCCTGTACAGCGGGCTGTATACCAAGCGGATGCTTACTTATAAAATGACAGAGAAACTGTTCTATGCCTCTTTGTATGGAACGGTGTTTTCCATTATCCTTATGTTCATCGCCCAGGTGGCGGGAGAAGTATCGCGGCTCTTCGTGATTTTTTTTGTATTATTTAATTTTATACTTCTCTGTTTCGTTCGTTTTCTGACAAATAAGATCCTTCGTAAACTCCGCCTTCTTCAGATTCCTATTCTTATTCTCGGTGCCGGACTTTCCGGAGAGGCCATTACAAAGGAAATACGGAAGGATTCCGGCATGGGGTACAAAATCATCGGATTTCTGGAAGATAATAAACCGAAAACACAGTATGTCAGCCGTTACCCTATCCTTGGCGGATTCGGTGATTTAGAAAAAGTAGTGCGGGAAACAAGTGTGGAATCCGTCTTGATTGCCGCGCCCGGATTGTCCCAGTCCGCCCTGTCGGATCTCATTTACCGGGCCCAGTTTTTAGTGAAAGACGTGGGTGTCATCCCGAACCTGGTGGGGGTGCCGATGTCCAACATAGAAGCGGAGTCTTTTTTCGATGCCAAAATCATGGTGCTCCATATCAAAAATAATCTGGCAAGGAAATCGAACCAGATAGTCAAGAGGCTTTTTGATGTCGCAGCAACCATAATCGGCGGCATATGTATTCTGCCTGTCCTTTTCATAGTGGCTGCCTGGATATACCATGATTCGCCTGGACCGGTCATTTATAAGCATCGGCGGATTGGGAAAAATGGGAAAGAATTTGACTGCTATAAATTCCGCAGCATGTGTGTGAATTCCCAGGAAGTGCTTGAAGAACTTCTGGCATCAGATCCTACGGCAAAAGAAGAATGGGACAGAGATTTCAAACTGAAAAATGATCCCCGCATTACCAGAAGCGGAGCCTTCCTCAGGAAAACAAGCCTTGATGAACTTCCGCAGCTGATCAATGTATTAAAAGGGGAAATGAGCCTTGTAGGACCGAGGCCGATCGTCCGAAAAGAAGTGCCCCGCTATGAAAAATTTATCAAAGAATACTACAGTGTCCTTCCCGGCATTACCGGTGTGTGGCAGGTAAGCGGGAGAAGTGATATAGACTATCCTGAGCGTGTCCGCATGGACAGCTGGTATGTCCATAACTGGAGCATATGGCTGGATATAGTCATGCTCTGGCGGACAGTCAGTGTGGTTTTGAGGCGTAAGGGAGCGTATTGATAATGAGTTTATAGAAATATTTTTAATTAGGAATAACAACTTGTACATTATGTGTTTAGATCTATGTCAAATTAAGAAATAAGACCATTGTCGTGTTTAAGTAAAAGGTACTTGATTAAAATAATTTCAAGTTTGAAGTGCATATATTAAATAAAGGAGACGAATTGTTGTGAAGGTGTTTTTGATTAATCCGCCGTTCAAAGTGGAATATGGTAAATTTTCCCGTGACCAAAGAAGTCCGGCTATTACGAAAAGTGGAACTGTATATTATCCGACATGGCTTGCGTCTGCTACCGGTGTTTTAGAAGAGGCAGGTTATGAATGCAGGCTTCTTGATAGCTGTGTTAAACAAATGAATGATGAAACGACACTTGCGATAATTAAAGATTTTGCACCGGATATGATTGTTATAGATACATCTACGCCGAGTATTTATAATGACTGTAAATTTGCGGAAAAAGTAAAGGAAGTTTTACCTGAGTGCTTTACTGTTCTAGTGGGTACGCATCCCAGTGCGCTCCCAGAAGAAACCATGGAATTGAATACGTCTGTAGATGCAGTAGCTCGTAAGGAATATGAATATACATTACGAGAACTGGCACATTATGTAAAAATAGGAAATATGGATTTCCGCCAAATTCTTGGATTGACATATAGGACGGCTGATGGAAAGATTATCTCGAATCCCGATCGTCCGTATATTGAAGATTTAGATGCATTACCCTTTGTGTCTAAAGTTTATAAAGAACATGGTGTAGATCCCAAAGATTACTTTTTTGCTGCAGCAGAATATCCGATGATGATTATTTTCACAGGGAGAGGATGCCCCAATTCTTGCTTTTTCTGTGTTTATCCTCAAGTATTTCACGGCAGAAAATTATATCGCACACGCAGTCCCCAAAATGTGGTAGAAGAAATTAAGTATATTCTGACTAATTTTCCTGAAATAAAGTCAATCGGGTTTGAGGATGATACATTTACTGCTGATATAGAACGAACACGTATAATTTGCAAAATGCTTATTGAGCAAGGACTTAATAAAAAGTTCAACTGGTGGGTCAATGCCCGTGTTGATCTTGATTTAGAGACCATGCAATTGATGAAAGAGGCGGGATGTAGATTACTTATCGCAGGTTTTGAGAGTGGAAATCAGGCCATATTGAACAAAATGCACAAGGGCATTAAACTTGAATGGTCGAAGCAGTACGTGAAGAATGCAAAAAAAGCAGGGCTGATTATTCACGGCTGTTTTATGGTAGGGAATCCGGGGGATACTAAAGAAACGATGGAAGAAACTTTCCTGTTATCGTTGAAATTGAACCCGGACACTGCCCAATTTTTCCCCTTGATGGTATATCCTGGAACAGAGGCTTATAAATGGGCGCAGACTCGGGGATATTTGACTACTAATGATTTTTCAAAATGGGTTACTGAGGATGGACTCCACAGTTGTATTATCTCAACGCCTGAAATATCTGCAGAAGAACTTGTAGCATTCTGTGATGAAGCACGGAGAAGATATTATCTTCGACCTGCTTATATTTTTTCCAAGCTCAGGCAGTTTATATTTTATCCGGCTGAAAGGAAACGGCTTCTTAAAGCAGGTGTACGTTTTATTAAATTCATAAGTAAAAAGGGAAAATAATATGTGGTTTGTTATTATTGCACTTATTTTTTTCATTATTTATCCCTATGTTTTGTATCCTCTCATTTTATATGTAATAAAGAAAGAAGATACGCCGGCAGAAGAAACAGAAGGGAGTTTATCGGTTTCTCTATATATTGCCGCTTACAATGAAGAAGGGATTATTGGGGAAAAACTGGATAATTCGCTCCGTCTTAAAACCGGTAATATTCCTTTTGAAATTGTAGTGGGCTCTGATGGCTCTACTGATAAAACAAATGAAATAGTGGCAAATTATGCTTGTAATCACAAGAATATCCGTCTTTTAAGTTTTAAAGAGCGTGCAGGGAAAGTGAATGTTTTGAATCGCGGAATTCCTCTTTGCAAGGGAAAAATCATTTTACTTTCTGATGCTAATGCCATGTACAATGAGGAGTGTTTAGTAAATCTGTTGCGGAACTTTCGGAATAAGAAGGTGGGGTGTGTAGCCGGAGAGAAACATATCGTAAAAAACGGTACTATGATAGGCGATAATGAAGGGCTGTACTGGAAATTAGAATCATTGATTAAAGAGTTGGAAGCAAAAGTGGAAACTGTAATTGGAGCGGATGGGGCCTGTTATGCAATAAGAAAAGAACTGTTTGTACCACTGCCTTCAGATACGTCGGTAGATGATTTCCTTTTATCTATGAAAATTGTGGAGCAGGGGTATCAGATAGCTTATGAGCCGAATGCGTTTTCTATAGAAGAAGCAGGTTCTACCATGAAAGAAGAATTGAAACGGAAAGTAAGAATTGCAGCTGGAAATTTTTATAATCTGAAATTACTTACTTCTTTTATGAGATTAGATAAAAAATCATGGATGTTTGTTTCTCATAAATTCCTTCGCTGGATTTCTCCGGTTCTGTTTATTTTGTTAACGATAGTTTTGGCGGTGGAGGCTTTCTTTTCTGTGATAGCAGGAATTATATTTGTTTTATTAGCAATTTCTTATTTGATTTCTTATTTAAAATTTCAAAATATAGATAATATTATAACGAATAATAGAATTTCTAATATTTTTTCTTATTTTTACCTCACAGTGTGGGCACAGTTGCTTGGCTTTATTAAGTATAAACGCAAAGAACAAGGTGCTGTATGGGATACTTTGAGACAATGAGTGGGAGGGATATGCAGATAGAGGCTAAAGTGCTAAAGAATAGCAAGTTTGAATTTTTATGATTTTTTGTTCTGCATATTGGGAAACTAAGTTGGACGGAAATCATAATAAATTGATTTCCTTTGTTTATTGTAATTAGCGTATTTTAAGACATGCAGATTCCTTTTATCTAATAAGGCATAGAGTAAGCGGTTATATTTGAAACTATGCGGAGAAATAAAAAGGGTATATTAGTTGTAAAATAAAGAGAAATAATATGAAAGTAATTTGTACAGATGAAATGAAGCACATACAGTTGGATATTTTAAAAAATGTCGCGAAGTTTTGTGATGAAAATAGAATACGATATTACTTGGGGTTCGGTACAATGCTGGGGGCAGTACGACATAAGGGCTTTATCCCTTGGGATGATGATATAGATATTCTTATGCCGAGACCGGATTATCTGCGCTTTGTAAAAGTATTTAATAAAAGCAATGATCGCTATGAAGTAAAATCTATAGAGATTGATGAGGCCTATTGGAATACATTTGCCAAGGTATTTGATTTGCAGACATATATGGAAGAACCACGTATCACAGTTCCCGAAAAATATAGATGTATTAATATTGATATTTTTCCCCTAGATGGTATGCCTAAGGGGAATTTACGAAAAAAAATACATTTAAAGTTCCAGGAGTTTTTGATTACTTTATACCGCGGTTCAAATTTCAATTATACGGTCAGCCGTAAATATGTAGACTCAAAAGGTAAGTTGGCAAAATTGAAGGGCTGGTTGAGGACAGGGATGAAGTTTATTGCTATCACTGTATTTCATATACTGCCTACACAGCTGCTAATTCGCCATATTAATAAAAATGCGGCCAAATATGCTTTTGATACAGCGGAATATGTTGATGAGGCGGTTTGTGATGCGTTGGACAGAAATATCAAGCGGGAGGATTTTATACATGCTGACGAATATGTTTTTGAGGATGGTGTGTTTAAAGGGACCCGTCAATATGATATGTATTTAAATCATATATATGGTGATTATATGGAACTGCCGCCAGAAAATAGGCGAGTGTCACATCATGACTTTACACCTTATTGGAGGGAGAATTTATTATAATCCATATAAATGAAAGTATAAAAATGTGGTGTATGTATAGCTGTTTTTATCAAAAGGAATAATAAGAGACATTGATAAGGATGGTGCAGCAAAAAATCGAGAATCTTTAAAGTTTATAATTTTTTTAGCTGGCTTTGCGGGTAATGTCAACCATAATAAATGTGGAATGCTTCCATGAAGGATTTTTTGAAGATGCAGAATTAGTATTAATGATTACGATTATTGTTTGGGTTATAAATGTGAAGATGCTGCTGGAAAATCAACAGTTTCCCCCTTATGATTTTGGAGTTTATTGGAAGAATAGTTGTAATTTTAAACTGGAGGATACCATGAAGTTATTTACGGTAGGACCGACACAAATGCGTAAGGAAATTATGGAAGTCGGTGGTCAATTAGTCCCTTACTTTCGTACACCCGAATTTTCTGAGATTATGTTGGATTCAGATCGGCTGCTAAAAAAATTCATGAATGCCGGTAGAGATGCACAATCGATTTATCTGACTTGTTCAGGAACAGGGGCTATGGAAGCGACTATCATGAATTGCTTTACTAAGAATGATAAGGTTCTCATTGTTGATGGGGGAACCTTTGGACATCGGTTTGTTGATTTATGTAAAGTTCATGGTATTCCTCATGATAGTATATGCATAAAATTTGATGAAATATTAACAGAAAAACATCTTAAAAAATATGACAATAAAGGCTATACGGCAGTATTTGTAAATATAGATGAAACATCTACAGGGCAGCTGTATGATATAAAAATTATTTCGGATTATTGCAAAAGAAATGATACTTATTTAGTGGTAGATGCAATTAGCTCTTTTTTGATTGATCATTATGATATGGATACATATGACGTGGATGCTACAATCATTAGTTCACAAAAAGGGATGTGTATTGCTCCTGGTCTTTCAGTGGTAGTGTTAAGTGATCGCATCGTAAGGGAACGTGTAAAGAAAATTGATATAAAAAATTTATATTTTAATTTTAATGAATATATGAAAGATTTCGAAAGAGGCCAAACACCATTTACTCCTTGTGTCGGTATTTGTATGGAAATGAATAGAGCATTAAACTTAATAGAAGAAATGGGCTTAGAGAATTTATTGATGAGTATTGATAAAGTAGCAAAAGATTTTAGAAAAAGAGTAAAAGAATTACCAGTTACTATTCCTGCATTTCCGCTAAGTAGTGCGATTACACCTATAATTTTTAAAGATAAAATTGCAAAAAAAGTTTTTAATATTTTGAAAGATAAATATGATGTTTATGTTAACCCGACTGGTGGAGACAGAGAGGAATATGTTTTGCGTGTAGCACATATTGGTGATACGACAATAGAAGATAATAAGATGTTGATAGATTTGCTGAGAAAAGCAATTAAAGAGGCAAAGTCGTAATGAAAAAAGTTATAACTTATGGTACATATGATCTGTTTCATCAGGGACATTATAATCTTCTGAAAAGAGCTAAAGAGCTAGGGGATTATCTTATCGTAGGAGTGACCTCTGATTATTTCGATAAGTCCAGGGGTAAGTTTAACGTACGTGATTCTTTGATGAAACGTATTGAGAATGTGAAATCTACAGGGTTTGCGGATGAAATTATCGTAGAAGAATATTTCGGACAAAAGATTGATGATATCAAAAAATACGGAGTGGATATTTTTACTGTAGGATCTGACTGGAAGGGCTATTTTGATTATTTGAATGAATACTGCCATGTGGTTTATTTGGAACGTACAAAGGGAATTTCCAGTACACAAATAAGAAATATCAATAATCTGCGTTTGGGAATAGTTGGCAATGAGTCTGTCTTAGATAGATTTTTGGATGAATTGAAGTTTGTCAGCGGTGTTGAGGTTGCAGGTGTATATGCTGCTGATGAGGATAAATGCAGTAAGTACAAATCGATAAAATATAAAGATTTAGAGCGATATGAGACGTATGAGGCTCTTCTTTCTTGTGCAGATGCGGTATATATCAATGCCCCGCTGCATGAACGGCTGCTGTACATGGAAAAGGCCGTCAAAGCAGGAAAACATGTGTTGACAGAATTTCCTTTCTGCAGTGATTACCGGAAAGCGAAAAAACTGATGGAATTAGCACAAAAACAACATGTAATACTGATGGAAGGCCTTAAAACCGCTTATTGTCCCGCATTTGGGAAAATGGTTTCACTTGCACGCAGCGGACAGATTGGAAAGATTGTTAATGTAGAAGCCAATTTTACACAGATACTTGGGGAAGGACTGAATAACCAAATCAGAATTGCAGGGGGAAGCGTGGAGTCTTTAGCAGCTTATCCCCTGCTTGCTATTTTTAAGCTGCTTGGAACAAATTATAAACGTGTAAGTTTTGTGACACAAAAAGAAGATCATATAGATATGATTACAAAATTAAATTTCATATATGAGGATGCAATGGCAGGTGCCGTAGTGTCAATTCATTCCAAAGCGGAGGGGGATTTGGTTATTTCCGGGACAAAAGGGTATATTTATGTGCCGGCACCATGGTGGAAAACGGAGTTTTTTGAAGTCAGGTATGAAGATATCAATAAAAATAGGAAATATTTTTATAAGTTTGATGGTGAAGGCCTTCGATATGAAATTGTGGAATTCCTTTATAATATCAGGGATGGTAGGAATGGATTTCTGATGACTGAAGATGATGTTTTGGCAGAGTGCAAGGTAATTGATCAATTTTTATCCAATGTGGATGTAACAGTATTAGATAGTTATTGCGGAGATATATAAATATGTCTTTTTTTTCCATCATTATTCCCATTTATAATAATAAAGAAAAAGAAATGACGGATTGTTTTGCAAGTATATCTCAACAACAATACAAGGATTTTGAAGTTATTGTTATTGATGACGGGAGTAATGAAACATGTGCCAAAAATATTGATTACCTGTCTAAGAAGTTTTTCACGCGTTACAGGGTAATACATACTGCAAATAATGGTGTTTCAAAAGCAAGAAATCTGGGAATAAAATATGCCACAGGGAATTATATTGCATTTGCAGATGGTGATGATATCGTTTGTCCCTGTATGCTTATGGATGCGTATCAGGTACTGCAGAAATATGATTTGGATATTCTTTATGGGATGACCCAGTGTATGAATGAAGGGGAACTTTGTATAAGAAAGCAGGACAGGTGCCTGCCGGTTTCAGTTGATTTTTTGGATAGAAAAGGACAGAATGAGTTATATTGCCATATGTTTAATGTAAGCCGGGATCGTTTTAAATGTGGAAAGAGATATGTCAGTCGTGGACCTATTGCCAGAGTGGTAAAAAAAAGCCTTGCTGAACAGAATTTATTTGATGAAAAGTTGGCTTTTGGTGAAGATGAAGAATGGAATCTGCGCCTTCTGTCAAATCCAATTCGAGCGGGTATTGTTAAAAAATTATGGTACTATTATATTCAGCGGAAAAATTCAACTTTACACAGATTTCGGAATGATTTTATAAAAAAGCATGAAGAGCGTCTGTCTGTTATGTGGAAGTATGTTAGGGACGATAAAACGGAACAGAGTTACATGAGTGAGACCTTACACATGTTAAAAGATGTGTTGTATCATTATTATTTTTCCGATTCTTATGGGAAAAGTAAGAAAGAAGCCTCCAATGAATTTTATTCATTAATAGCAAAATTTCCATGGAATGCCGGACATAGCATTAAAAATGCAATTCATTTAAATTTAAAGGGAAAAGTTTTATATATTCTGCTTAGAAGTAAATTATTGTTTGTAGTATGCCATTTTATAAGTAGTATGCGGTTGTACCGTAGTAAATAGGAATAGAGAGGGCGATAAATGAGTGAGAAAACCCGTGATTTTTTATTGTATTTTATTGTGATAGGACTTATTTTCAATAAAGTTCCTACCGTTATACGTAATGATGCTTTAGGAGGAACGATAGGGGATAAATTGGTGTTCTATCCTTTATTTATCGGCAGTATATATATAATATATTTGCTTTGGAGAAAGAAAAATTTTGAAGATTTTTATAATGACTGTAAGATTTTTTATCAGTATATAGTAGTTTATGTCGGCTTTTTGGTGGTATCTTTGGCGTGGGGACTTATTGATTATCCTTATTGTGATTTAATTCTTAATAGCTCGATTTCTCAATCTAAGTGGTTATCTCAGGCTGATTTCCTGTTGGCAAATAATGGAATCTTTGTGGATAAAACAGTTTTGTTAAAAATATATATGCTGATTAAACCAATAAAAGTACTGTTTCTTGGTGTCTTTTACACATTTATATCCGCTACTGTGATTTTCTATTTATATCAAAGAGATAGTAAAAAAGTCTTTTCCATTTTGTTACAGGGAACTCTTTGTGCGGTATGCATTATCTTATTATATTCGGTGATAGAGTTATTTTATTTAGGACATGTCAGCGTTGCAGGGGATATATTGAGGACTGTTAACCCATGCATTCATTCCATAGAAAATGATGGAACATGGTGGCCGCCTCTGCTATGGGGAGGGCAATTACGTTCTGTATTTGCAGAGCCTTCCTATTTCGGGATTTATGCAGCATTTGCAATGCCGCTTCTTTGGTACAAGTTAATAGAAACGCAAATGAGTTTATGGAAATTTTTTTGGGGAGGGACTCTTATCGCATTTACTTTTTGCCTTTTTCTGACGAAGGCAAGAACGGCGGTTGCTTTGTTTGGTGGAGAAGTGTGCCTATTGTTTTTAGCGCTGGTTTATTTTAGGAATAAAGCGTTTTTGAAAAAGTTTATTATAATAATAGCTTGCTCGTTAATCGCATTTGTTTTTGCCAATTTGTTTATCATAAATATCATGGCATTGAAAACAGAATCTGTTGCAGAAGCTACTGTGGATAAAGGAGCTGAGATATATATTAGTGATAATTTAAAATCTATTAAAGGTAAAGACAATCGCAGTAATCGTTCGCGTTATTCGGTTATGGAGGCTGATTTACAGGTGGGATTGGAACATCCGTTATTGGGGGTCGGGACAGGACTTAGAGATGCTTATGTGGGAGAGAAGCTTGTTGCGATGGATAATAAAAGTGATGAAATGAAACGCTGGATACAAGCACAAAAGGAAAGGGGCGTGATGAGGGCCGGGATACCGGTATTGGGAGAGTATACTTCAAAATTTGCGGAAACCGGGGTGGTAGGATTACTCATCTATTTATTTCCTGCAGGGTATTTAATTTTCCTGATTTTAAAAAAGATAAGAAGGACAAGCGACATAAAAATCAAAGAGCAGGCAATGTTTCTTTTATTTTCCTTTTTAGGAACAATGGCTGCCGGTATTGGGGATAATATTAATATTACATATTGTTATTGGGTGTTATTAGGCGTGGGATATGCAATATATTGGCCTGCAAGAGTAGAAAATGAATGAGCGGAAAATCGGTATTGTTATCAGCTATGTAAATATTTTTTTACATGCACTGGTAGGGTTTCTTTATGTGCCTTTATTGCTTTTCTATATCGGAAGCAGCGGGTATGGCCTATATCAGCTGATAGGTTCCTTTATTGCTTATTTCAGCATTATGGATTTTGGCCTGACAGCAGCAGTTGTAAGATTTTATGCAAAGTATAAGGCGTTAAATGATATTGCCGGTATGGAAAATATCTTGGCTATTTCTCTTCGGGGATATGGCTTTATTGCTGTATTTGTTTTATGTATCGGAAGTGTATGTTATTTTTTCCTGAATCAGATATTTGCAGGAAGTATGACGGCAAAGGAAGTGGGAGAGGCGAAGAGTCTGTTTCTTTTACTTCTTTTTAATATTGCCCTTACACTTTCTACTATGGTTTTCCGTGCGGTAATTAATGCCCATGAAAAATTTTTATTTTTAAAGGGCGCAGAAACAGTTGAATTAGTATTACAGCCGCTTTTGGTTATATTGGTATTACGGCAATATCCAAGTGCGTTTTCTGTAGCAATGGTTCAGACACTAATGAATATAATCCTGATTTTTGTGCGGGGATATTACTGTTTTGAAAAACTGGGTATTCGTATTCGGTTTCATTATTGGGACAATAAATTGATTCATGAGTTTAAAAAGCTTGCGTTGAGTGTGTTTGCCATTTCATTAATTGATCAGGTGTTTTTTAAAACTAATCAGGTTATATTGGGGATTGTCAGCGGTACATTTGCGGTAGCTGTTTATTCCATTTCATCGCTCATTTATATGAATTATATGGCATTGTCGAATGCGATTTCCGGTGTATATCTTCCGCATATTACAGAAATGGTTGCTCGAAAGGAACCGGTACAGAAGCTGTCGGGGTTATTTATACAAATTGGACGCTGGCAATATTTTTTATTGGGACTGGTAGCTACCGGTTTTATCATTTTCGGGAAACAGTTTATTCAAATCTGGGCGGGAGACGGGTTTGAAGATGCATATTGGATTACACTGCTTATTATTATTCCGTTCACGATTGACTTGATTCAGAATATAGGACTTTCTATTTTACAGGCACAGAATCATTATGATTTTCGTGCCAAGGTTTATTTTGGCATTGGCATCTTAAATCTGATTCTGGCGATACCTTTGGGAATGAAATATGGCGGTATAGGTTGTGCCTTTGCAACCGGATTTTCTATGTTTATCGGAAATGGGCTGGTTATGAACTGGTACTACTCTTCTGTTACCGGTTTACAAATTAAAGAGTTCTGGAAACAGATCATAAAAATTTCATTTAGGATCATATCCTGCTGTATTATCGGATATTTTATAAATATAATGACGATGAGCGGCAGTAACATGGTTTTCGTGATTAAAATGATTGGTTATACTATACTGTACAGCGGAGTTATATATTTCACGAGTATGAATAGAGAAGAGAAAAATAAGATTTGTCAGCTGTTGAGAAGGAGGATGTGACGAAAATATCGTTTCCACTGCTATATAAAAAAAGATTTCTTCCAAGGAACTATTCAGAACGAATACGTTAATGCAGAACAAAGTTCATTATATTATTTAAGGGATTATTTACAAATACTGGATCTGGATCATGCATGATTTATTGTATTTTGTTATGGAGGGAATAGATGGAAACCTATCAAAATGTAAATGGAAATTCCGGTATAGCAGGATATAAGATCGGCGATACCTGTATCGAGGTGGAATTTGCAGATACGGAGAGTGTATATCGCTATTCTTACGAAAGTGCCGGACGGGAGAATGTGGAGGAAATGAAGCGTCTGGCGGCGCAGGGGCATGGACTCAATTCGTTTATTAACCGGCGGGTAAAATATTTATATGAAAAGTGAGAGAGTCTTGTTTTAAAGGGCTCTCTTTTTTGTATTGCAGTATAATGATTTTAAAAGATACGGACAGAAAGGAAGTGTATATTGTGAAAACAGCGCGCAGGGAAATAGAAAGCAGACCTGTGCTGGCGGTCTGCTATGATTTCGACCGGACGCTTTCCCCTGAAAATATGCAGGACGGATATATCCGTGCCGTGGATTATGATGTGGACGGCTTTTGGGCGGAATCGAACCGGCTGGCGGAAGACCACTGCATGGATCAGAATCTGGCGTACATGTATAAAATGCTTCAAAGCGCCAGAGGAAAGGAAATACTGAACAAGGAACGACTGAAACAGTACGGCGGCAAAGTCAGGTTGTACGACGGCATTAAAGGATGGTTCCGCCGGATTAATGCCTATGGGGAAAAACGGGGTATCCTTGTGGAACATTACATCATTTCCTCCGGGCTGCGGGAAATCATAGAAGGGACGGCAATCGCGAAAGATTTCACCCATATTTACGCCAGTTCCTTTTATTACAATGAGCATGGAGAACCCTGCTGGCCGGCGCAGGTGATCAATTACACGAATAAGACACAGTTCCTTTTCCGTATAGAGAAGGGAATTCTGGATATCAATGACAATGCGGTGAATGACCACTTCGCGGAAGGCGAGCTGCGTGTCCCGTTCAGAAATATCGTATACATCGGCGACAGTGCCACGGATATCCCCTGTATGCGCCTTGTCAATTCACTGGGCGGACATTCCGTCGGCGTCTACGATTTGGAAAATGCAGCCAGCAAAGATACGGTGTGCCGGATGATCCGGGACGAGCGCATCCGCTACTATGTACCGGCGGATTACACGAAAGGAAGTGAAATGGACATACTCATACACCGGATTATAGACAAAACGGCAGCCTATGAGGTGCTGGAGGAGAAGCATCTGAGAGACAGGAAAGAAGCGATGGCAAAGTATTGAGTGGAGGGAAATGTACGCAAGTAAAAAAATAAAGAAATAGCTTGATTTACTATGATATTCAGATATATAATTAAGATACGGTATATATAGATATATCGGATACTGATTGTTGTCAAGACCTCCTTGTAGAAATCAAGTGTTTCTTGCCAAAGATATAAAGAATCATGTTTCTTTATATCTTTCCATAGCATGAGATTGAAATAAGTAAGGATTTGAAGAACAAGCACCATGATGAGTGGTGTTGGATGTGTCTCTACATAGAGCATAACACAGTTCACAATGGAATATTAAGAATGGAGGCTGCTTTATATGCAGTTTCGTTCACAATGTAAGACCCACCAGTAGTAAGGATCCATTCTTCCTATACTTGGTGGATTTTCCATTATTATGGGAGAATATTATGCATATAGATGAATGGATTGCATTACAATTGAAATTAAATCCAATAAGTTTTAGATATGTACATTTTGACTATAGAATGAATTTCTCGAATAAATTTTTTGAAAATTATATTAGTCAACCTGAAAAGATTAAAAAACATAATTTTTATCCTTTTCTTTATTATAAGAAAGATGGAATGAAAGTAGAAAAGCATGATGGTGATAGAATTTTTCAACCACATGGTCGGGATATTATGTACGCTGCACATCGTGATGCTTGGATTTATCGTTATTATGGATATCTTTTAAATGAAAAGTATAATAGTTATATGATGAATCTACACCTTAATGAAGTTTCTTTAGCTTATAGAACTAATTTTTCTGGTAAATCGACAATTGATTTTGCATATGAAGCTTTTCAATTTATTAAAAATACAAAGAGTTGTTATATAGTAATTGCAGATTTTCATCATTTTTTTCCTAGGATCAATCATACTTATTTAAAGAAGATGCTTTGTAAAATTCTAGATTGTAAATTTCTTCCTGATGATTATTATAAAGTTTATCGTACATTAACGAAGTATAGCTTTGTGGATTTAGCAGCTATTAATCAATTCTATTATAATAAAGCGAAAATATCAGATTTACCCCGTATATTTACTAATCAAGAATTTCATGAGTTAAGCCGGGGAGCGTTGCAAACTGAGCAAAATCAAAGGCTTTATATACAAAAACATATAGCACCATATGGGATTCCACAGGGGTCACCAATGAGTGGAGTTTTAGCTAATATTTATATGATTAATTTTGATGAAGTATTAAATAATTTGATTAAACAATATAAAGGATATTATAGACGTTATTGCGATGATATGATTATTGTTTTACCCGATAATATGATAAGAAATTTTAGTTCTTTTAAGAAAGAATTGGAGGAGATTTTTAACATCAAAGATGAGCAAACAGGTGATAAACTGGTAATTCTTTCTCCAGAAAAGACTAAAGTTTATCATTTGTCGCCCAATGATTCAATAAAGGAAGTAAGTTCAGAGACAAGACCGGTTAAGTCAATTTCATTTTTGGGATTTTCTTATGATGGTATTTTTGTGAGAATTCGAGATAAAACAATATCTAGATATTATAATCGCATGTATAAAAAAATGAGAACAATAAAAAGGCAACATGGGTATGTAAAGAAAAAAGGCGATGATAAATATAAAAAAATAAGTTGTAGGAATCTTTACCAAATGTATACTATTAAAGGTGCCTATTGTAGAGGATTAAATGGAAAGGTGGTTGGTAATTTTATTACTTATGCAGAACGAGCAAGAAAGAAGTTTTCTATTGGTTTTGCTGAGACAAACAAGACTGATCAAGTGTGCAAAAGACACCTTATTAAAGTCAGAAAATATTTAAAGCGAGAAGTTCAATGGAGCTTGAACGTTAAAAATATTAGTAAAAAGGAGGATCCATCATGAAAAAGCATTTTAAACCGAATACCTGGCTGTACCCGCAGCCGGTACTTGTAATTGCTTCTTATGGCGCGGACGGCACGGCGGACGGGATGGTGGCTGCCTGGGGCGGAATTTATGATACGAACCGGGTGGGATTCATGCTGGACCATACCCATAAGACTGTGGCGAATCTATTGGAAAAGAAAGCTTTTACCGTAAGCATGGCGACCGTTTCTACGATGGCGGAAGCGGATTATCTGGGGATTGTGTCGGGAAATCGTGTACCCGATAAGGTGGCGCGCGCCGGACTTCATGCGGTGAAGAGCGAGTTTGTTGACGCGCCGGTGCTTTCGGAATTTCCTTTGACCCTGGAGTGTAAAGTGTCCAAGGTGACGAAAGTAGGAGAGGATTACCATTTCGTCGGGGATATCGTGAATATCCTGGTCGATGAGGACATTCTGACCGATGGAAAGATTGACGTGAAGAAATTACAGGCGATTACCTTTGATCCGGCCGGCGGGAAGTATATTGCTCTCGGTGACGCGGTAGGAAACGCGTACCGGGAAGGCAGAAAGTATATGGAGTGACAGAAATTATCTATCGTGGCAAGGAAAGAAGAATCCTATGAGAGTCATCAGAGGAATAGATTCTTCGCTTTGTGTCACATTGCTGTTTCCCGTCTTTCTCACAAGGCATTCTTACCCCCCGCTCTGAATGACGAGGGATGGTAAGGCGTCATCAGAGTCATAGATTCTTCACTCCGTGTCACCATCCCATTTCCCGTTTTTTTCGCAAGGCATTCTTGCCTCCGCTCAGAATGACGGCGGACGGCAAAGCGTCATAATGAGGGAAACGTTAAACGTCATCCCAAGCGAATGTGAAGGATCTGCTGGCGTAGCGAGGGAATCGGTAAAATGTCATTCAGAGCGCCAGCGAAGAATCTGCTGCTATGGTGAGGAAAGCGGTAAGAAGATAACAGCTATTAGCTGTGAGCTGTCAGCTAAAAGTGCTGAATGACGGCGGACGGCAAAGCGTCATAATGGGGGGAATGTTAAGCGTCATCCGAAGCGAATGTGAAGGATCTGCTGCCGTGGTGAGGAAGCCGGAAGGCGAAAAAGAAGTCAGGAAGGAGGCGGGTTATGACAAAAGAAGTAAAAACCGGCATGATGGCGTTCATTGTTTTGGTTGTTGCTATGGCGGTGTTTCTTTTTGTCCGTCCGAAAGATTGGTTTGACGGGAATTATTTCCGCATGACAGCATCCTTTTCCAGTGTACAGGGGATCAAAAAAGGAAATGAAGTGCGTTATGCCGGTGTCCGTGTGGGGGAAGTGTCCAAAATTTCCACGGAAGGAAATGAAGGGATTCTTGAGATGCGTATAAAGAAAGATGCGCAGATTCCTCTGGACGCGGAGTTTACCGTTTCGCAGAGCGGAGTGATTGGTGATTATTACGTGGATATCCGCGGCGGTCGTTTTGACGGCAGTTATTTCGGGGAGGGGATGCGTGCCGGAGAAAAGGGATCGGACCGTCTGGATCAGATGATGGAAAGAGCGAAGAAGCTGATGGATTCCGCAGCGCAGATGAAAGAGAATATAGGGAAGATGGAAGGAAAGTAGGCAGCTGAAAAGCCGCTTGGCATGCTTGGAAAAGTATGGCCAGCGGCTTTTTCTTTTACTTATGGGATTCCTGTTCCATTTCCCAGCTCCATGAGCGGGTGGGAGTCATTTTTCCGTCAGCACCGAAGGTGTACCTGGTGGTGCCGGGGAGTTTCGGCGTGAGGGGGCTGGTGAAGCCGCGGCCGATGACGTCGGTGGTGTTCATAATGAAAAGGAAGGCGTGGGGGTCTATGTCCTCGATGAAATGGCGCAGTTTGGTGACTTGCGTCAGATCCACGATAGCGAAGACGATTTTCTTGTCTTTTCCGCTGAACCCGCCCTGTCCGTAGAGAAGGGTGGCGCCGTGATGAATATTTCTCAGAATGGTGTCCGCCACTTCAAGCGGTTTGTCGGAAACGATGAAAGCCGCTTTCCTTTGGGCGAAACCGATGACGATACGGCTGGAAACGGTGGCATTGATGTACATGGCGATGAGGGTGCAGATGGCAGGCTCCAGTGTAAAGATCCACGCGCTGGACATGATGATGATGAAGTTCAGGCCGAAGACGACGTAGCCGATTTCCAGATTGTAAAATTTTTTAATAACCGCGCCAATGACGTCGAGGCCTCCGCTGTTTGAATTGTAGCGGTAGAGAAGTCCCAGGGCGGCGCCGAGGACAACGCCCCCCGATATGGCAGCGACAAGAGGATTGCTGATGACACACCAGTCCGCCATGAAAGCGGTGAGGTCGATGAAGAGCGACAGACTCACTGTGCTTAAAATGGTGATGACCGTATAAAATTTTCCCATGAATTTCAGGGACAGAATGAGTACAGGTATATTCAGTACCAGATTGGACAGGCCGATGGGAATGTCCATGAGGTAGTAGAGAATCATGGCGATGCCTGTGACGCCGCCTGCGAGAAAGTGATGGGGAACAAGGAATATATTGAGTCCGGCGGCATAGATGAAAGTGCCGATGAGGGTGATGACAAGTATGAAGAGAACGCGCTGTATGCAGACAGGATCGTTCCAATGCTTACGGATATTGGCGCCCACGATGATCTCCTTTGGGATGTGCCCATGGAATAAGGGAGTTCTCCCTGTTTAAATGTGAACACATTATATCACTATTTTCTCTTTAATGACACCAAAAGGAATTGTGGAAAATATATTTTTGATGGTATAGAATAAGAATAAAATTAATTTCTTATTATAAATGCAGGAGCGGATGAATCGTATTTATTTTGAAATGCCGGCAGGACGCACGGATTGAAAAATGATTTCCATATATTTTCCGATATGATATAATCTAATTGAAATTACAACGTATACTATGTAATTTGCCGTGAGGGCAAAGAGCGGTTTCAAGGGGAGCAGACGAATGGACAGTTTTGAGGAAATACTTCAAAAGAAGCATTTAAAACGTACGAAAGCGCGTGTCATGATCTTGAAGGTGCTCCAGAAGAGCCTGCCGATGACCGCGGGGGATGTATATGAAGCGGTGCGGAAGAGAGATACTAAGCTCAGTCTTTCTACGGTGTACCGTAATTGTGAAGCGCTGGCAAAAAAGGGACTGCTTCTCCGTTCGACGATGCTTGCTGACGGATTGACGAGGTATGAATATACGCAGGGCGACCATGTGCACCACGCGGTGTGCCTGTCGTGCAATAAGATTTTCCCTGTCGAGGTTCGTCTGGAACCGGAGTATAAAGACCGTCTGGCAGAAGAAAACGGATTTGAAGTGACGGAGCATCGTGTGGAAATTTACGGTTTTTGCAAAGAATGCAAGGCGCGGGGCATGGATAAGGAATTTAAAGAACGGATGATTTAAAGAAAGACAGGAAAGGCGGAGCGTATACGATGCGTTTTTTATTCCGTGCGTAACTGAAGGCGGGATTTAAAAAGTAAAAGGACATGAGGCGGCAGAGATGCCGTCTTTTTATGGTGCCCGCATTTCAAAAGAGGTGCCGGAAGGGAATCTTATGTGTATTTGTCATGCAATAATGATGAGTAAGATTTTTTCTATATCTGCAGTGCAGGGAATCTGTGGATAAATAAGGTGCTTACATGATAAAATATAAACAGATGTATATATAATTAATTATTTATGAAGAAGGAGGAGAGTGTATGGGTCTTATTAAAGCAGGAATGGGCGCGGTCGGAGGCGTACTGGCCGATCAGTGGAAGGAATTCTTCTATTGTGACAGCATGCCGCCTGATGTCCTCATGATGAAAGGACAGAAACGGACCGGCGGCCGCAGCTCGAACACAGGCGGAGAAGACAACATTATTTCCAACGGATCCGTCATTGCCGTCAATAACGGGCAGTGCATGATGATTGTGGAACAGGGCAAGGTCGTTGATCTTTGCGCCGAACCGGGAGAGTATACCTACGATCAGTCATCGGAACCGTCTCTCTTCACGGGCGGTCTGAATAAGGAAAGCGTCATCGCCGTATTCAAACAGATGGGGAGACGTTTTACCTTTGGCGGCGATACAGGGAAAGACCAGCGTGTTTATTTCTTCAATACAAAGGAAATTGTCGGGAACAAGTACGGTACGCCCAGCGAGATTCCGTTCAAGGTGGTTGATGCGGATACCGGGCTGAAATTGTCCGTCCGTATCCGCTGTTTCGGTGAATACAGTTACAAAATCGTAGATCCGATCCTCTTTTATACCAATGTGGCAGGCAACGCATCGGACAGTTATGAGCGTTCCCAGATTGACGGCCAGCTGAAATCGGAACTGCTTACGGCTCTCCAGCCGGCATTTGCCAAGATTTCTGCCCAGCGTATCGACTATACCGATCTGACGGGACACACGTTTGAAATTGCCGAGGCCCTGAATGAAGTGCTTTCCAAGAAATGGACGGAGCTCCGCGGCCTTGCTATCGTTTCTTTCGGTGTGAACAGTGTCAAGGCCAATGAGGAAGACGAAGCGAAGATCCAGAAGATCCAAATGGGCATGGCCATGTCAAATCCCGCTATGGGGGCGGGCGTTCTCGTAGACGCACAGTCTGACGCTATGCGTACGGCGGCGGGCAATGAAGGCGGTATGGGCGCGGCATTTGGATTTATGGGTATGAATATGGCAGGCGCGGCAGGCGGTATGAACGCGTCCAACCTGTACGGTATGGCAGGCCAGCAGCAACAGCAGATGCCCCAGCAGGCACCCTCGCCGGCACCTGCTCCCGCTCCCCAGCCGGCGGGCTGGAAATGTGCGGAGTGCGGTACGGGAGGAAATACAGGCAAGTTCTGCGCCAACTGCGGAAAACCCGCTCCCGCTCCTGCAGCTGAATGGACCTGCGCGGAATGCGGTACAAAGAATACGGGCAAATTCTGTGCCAACTGCGGCAAGCCCGCTCCTGCGGCTGATTGGACCTGCAGCGAATGCGGTACGCAGAATAAAGGCAAGTTCTGTGCCAACTGCGGACATCCCCGTCCGTAATGGAACAGTTGAAAAAAGGGCGGCGGGCATAGATTTACTGCTGCCCTGTCCCTATTTCACACTGCCGTTTTGTTTCCTTTATGGAAAAGGCGGCGATTATGGAAAAGGAGGTACTTATGGCTGATACTTCAGTAAGCTTTAAATGCCCCAATTGCAGCGCTCCTCTTGCATATGCTCCCGGCGCGGATCATGTGACCTGCGAATACTGCGGAACGGAACTGTCCATCGCTGATCTGGAAGCGTTCTACGCGGCGAAGGAAGAAAACGCGGCAAAAGCGGAAGAAGCACGGCAGAAAAAGTGGGATACTGACGGTGCGGGAAAGGAATGGAGCGAAGACGAGGCGAAGATTCTCCGCGCCTTTACCTGTTCTTCCTGCGGAGCGGAAATCGTCTGCGATGAAAATACGATTGCCACGGAATGCTGCTACTGCGGAAACCCGACGATGATTGCCCAGCGTTATGACGGCGCTCTGCGTCCCGACTATGTGATTCCGTTCCAGAAGACGAAAAAGGATGCCCAGGAAGCCTTTAAAAATTTCTACAAGGGGAAATTACTCCTGCCGTCCAATTTCGTCAGCCAGAACCGGGTGGATGCGATTCAGGGCATGTATGTTCCTTTCTGGCTCTTTGACTCCAAAGTCACCGCTACCGCCAGCTACAAAGCGAAAAATGTAAATACTTTCGTTGTCGGAAAGAATCAGATCACGGAAGAAAGGGTTTACCGGTGCGACCGTGAGGGAGAAATGAAATTTAACCGGGTACCTATGGACGGCAGTAAGAAAATGGACGATACATGGATGGAAAGTATCGGACCTTTCGATTATTCCACCATGGTTCCTTTTACCACGGCATACCTGGCAGGGTACCTGGCCGATAAGTATGATGTGCCGGCGGAAGAAATGGCGCCCCGCGCCGATGAGCTGGTAACAAATACCGCGCTTGCGCAGATGGACGGTACTGTCACCGGTTATACAAGCTGTAATCGGGAAGACGGTTTCGTGTCCAAAGATGAAAACACCGTTTCCTATGCCCTTGCGCCGGTATGGATTCTTTCCACCACTTATAACGGCACGCCGTACACTTTCATTATGAACGCCCAGAGCGGCAAGTTCGTGGGAAGCCTGCCGGTGGATAAAAATAAAGCATCCATGTACACGGCGGCGGCATTTGTCGTCTTCGTTCCCATCCTTTACTTCCTCATTAAAATGATGTTCGGTTCTTTATAAGGAGGCAGGACTATGAAAAAAATATTTCAGATCTTAGCGATGCTCCTTGCCGTCCTCTTTCTGCCCGTGATGTCTGACGCGGCGGAGATGCCGTCTTTCCATGACGGGGCGGATATCGTGAAAGGCGAGGCGGCCGCGGAAGTAAAGAACGCATTGGAAGCGGTAGAGAAGAAACATAATGTCCGTATCGCTGTTGTCACCCAGCCCTCCGTGAAGGGAATGAAAATCGGCGATTATGCCGATAAACTTCTCGGCACTGTGATCAAAGGCGGGGAAAAAGGGAATATGGTTCTCGTTCTTGATATGCAGGAACGCGACTGGTACATTGCCACCGATCCCAAAATGAAGGCGATGATTACCAATGATATAGGCATCAAACTTATGAAAGACGCCTTTGTAAGCAAGCTTTCCGCAGGGAATTACGCGGAAGCGTTCAAAGCTTATGCGGAGAAGGCAGACTTCCTTATTTCCTACTATGAGAAAGAAGGGAAAGCGTATGATCCTGACGATCAATTCAGTTTTCTCGGACTGGGGATTGCCGCTGTCCTTTCCCTGCTCGGCGCCTTCGGCGTAAGGAACTACCTGATAGGAACGATGAGCAATGTGGAGCCCGGCGTGAACGCTTCCCACTATCTTGACAAAGACAGTTTTGTCATGATCGGCGAGAATGACTACTATCTCTATACCAACCGTATCGTCACGCCCATTCCCGAAAAGAAAGATGACGGTGTCGTCGGAGCAGGCGGCTCCATGGGCGGCGGAAACGGAGGCAACGGCGGAGGAGGCGGAAAGTTTTGACAATGCCTGAAAAGAAATAAATTTGTTATTCATGAAAAGTTACCTCACCAGCCGGCGGGGTAACTTTTTTATCCATGAAGAAGAAAATCGAATCGCAGGGAACAGTTTCCATGGACCGCCTTTGCTTTGGCGGCCGTTACAGAAATCATGTTTCATTCCTGTGTTATAATGGGGAAAATCAATCCGCTTATTGGATGATGGAGAAAAACATGAATCTTCTTCTGCTTATTTTTACTTTTATAACCAACTGGATCGTGAGCGCTTCTTTTTGGGTGCTCTATTTTTTATTTACCGTACCTTTTTTCCATGAAGAGCTGTCAGGAAATTATGAACTTCTGACGGAGCGCATCCTGCAGCTTTCTCTGGCGTGTGTTCTTGTGCCTGCCGTTTTATCGGGAACAGGCGTCATGCAGTATTTCTTTGTCCGTGAAAACGGCGGGCGTAGGGCTGCGGGAGAAACGAAAATGTATTTGGAACGTCTGATGCGCGATATCTGCCGTCGGGGCAGACTGGAATTATCCGATTTCCGTCTTTATACGGCGAAAGCAGATGATTACAATGCCTGGGCAATCGGCGGAAACCATATCACCGTCACGGAACGTCTGCTGAACGAATTTTCTGAAGAAGAGGTAAAAGGGATCCTTGCCCATGAGGTGGGACATCTGCAGAACGGGCACAGCCGCTTCGGTCTTCTGCGCTATGGCATGGAATGGTTCAGCGGTATCATTGTCTATGTGTACAGTGTGGTGACACTGCTCCTGGCATTTTTACGCTGGATTCCGGTCTTGGGGATTTTTATAGGCATTGTCAATTTTTTTATCCTCATACAATATTATTTCCTGAAAATATTTCTGCAGATTCCTCTTTGGTTTTTCACACAGTTCGGCAGCAGGCGAAATGAATATGCCGCCGACGAATATGCCTGCGGTCTCGGACTGGGGATGGAACTTGCCGTCGGACTGGTCCACCTGGAACATATTTTCCGCAGCGGCAGGCGGGACTGGTTTTCCCGTCTTTTTGACGACCATCCCGACATTCCCAGCCGGCTGGAACGGATAAGGAAAATCCTGATGGAAAGAGAACGCGGCTCTTTGGCGGGATAAGGAAACGGGGGAGTAAAATACGAAGAGGGAAGGGAATTTCCTCTTTGCGCTTTTGGCAGGATCATCCTTGCATCGGATTGAAATATATGGTATACTATGTACAGCAGAGGTGACTGTTAGTCATGTTGCTTCTGCGCCTCTTTTCAGCAAATGTTCCCCGACATTTGCAAAAAAATATACAAGGAAGTCGTCCCGGATCCCCATAACCCCCGGGACGTTTTCCTTGCATGAGAAAACGGATATTTCCTGACAGACTTTGGTCTGGAGAAATATCCGTTTTGTTTTACCATCCGTTTTTTCTCCAGAAAGAGGGGAGGAAAAGGATGAGAAGCGTAAAAGATTCAAGCCGGCCCATAAGCATGGACAGGGCGACGACCATTTTTGTCATGGCAGGCATGGCCGACCAGTTGCAGGTGGCGCCGAATTGTCCCAGTGCCGGCCCCGAGTTGCTCATGGTGGCAATGGAAAGGCCCAGGGCGGAAGGAATATCCGCACCGTTTGCGGCGATAAGGGCGGTCCATAAAAAAATGGACATCGTATAGATGAAAAAGAAACAGAAAACCTCGAGGAGCATGGATTCGGAAAAGTTTTCTCCTCCTGCACGGGTCTGTATGACGGCCCGGGGGTGGAGTTTCTGGCGGAGAACGGCGGTCATGGATTTGAAAAGCAATATGATGCGCGTTACTTTCAGGCCGCCCGAAGTCGATCCGCCGCAGCCGCCGATGAACATGAGTATGAGCAGTATGACCTGGGAAAAATGGGGCCACGTTTCAAAGTCGTAAGAAATAAATCCCGTGGTGGACGAAAGAGACGCCGAGGTAAAGAGCGCTTCCAGCAGTGCGGAAGGGGCGTACAGTCCGCTTTCCAGCATTAAATTTAAAGAGATAAGGATAGTGGCGGCGGCTACGATGGAAAGATAGACTTTAAATTCCGTATTTTCCCAAAGAACACGGATGCCCCGTTTCCAGGCAGCCACATAGATGCCGAAATTGGCGCTGGAAATAACCATAAAAAATATGACGGCCAGTTTCAGAGGCGTACTGTCGTAAAAAGCGATGCTTTCATTCTTTGTGGAGAAACCTCCGGTGGCGATGGTGGAAAAGGCGTGATTTACCGCGTCGAAAAAGTTCATGCCGAGGAGTGTGTAAATCAATGCGGCAGAAACAGTAAAAAGCAGGTACACCACAAAAAGAGCTTTCGCCATTTCTTTGATCCGGGGAACGGCACGGGAGGAATAAGGCCCCGTGCTTTCCGCATCAATCATGCGGGCGCTTCCTTTTCCGGCCTGCGGGAAGAGCGCCACAAAGATGACGATGATTCCCAGGCCGCCGAGCCAGTGGGTCAGGGAGCGGAAGAAAAGAATGCTTTTCGGCAGAACGGTTAAATCGGAAAAAACGGTGGCGCCGGTGCCTGTCAGGCCTGAAATGCTTTCTACCAGAGCGTCCAGCGGAGAAAGGAGACCGGACAGGAAATAAGGGAAAAGGTAAAGAATGGAAATACATATCCATGACAGCGCGGTCACCGCAAGGCCGTCGCGGGGATTCAGATTGATGACTTTTTTCTTGCCCTTATACCGCAGGAATGCGGACAGTAAAAAACAAAGCGCCATGGAGTAAATAAAAGGAAGAACCGGTTCTTCCCCGAACAGGGCGGTCAGCAGGGGAAGCAGGAGGACGAGACCGCATCCCGCAGTCAGTTTGGCGATGAGTGCTGAAACGACGGTAGTATTCATAACGGTTTCCTGCCTTTAAAATAAGGAAGGACTTTTGCCGAGCAGGGGGTACGGATCAGGATGATGACCCGGTCTCCTGCGGCAAGGACAGAGCGGCCGTCAGGGATATGTGTCGTTTCGTTCCGGACATAAGCGCCTACAAGACATTCCGCCGGCAGCCCCGCTTTCATGAGAGGAATGCCTTCGGCAGGAGCGCCGCTTTCCAGAATAACTTCCACCGCTTCCACCTGCGCCGATTCAAGAAGAGAGACGGAGACGACACTGCGGCTCCGCACATAACTCAAAACCTCGCCTGCCGCCAGAAGCCGGACCGACAAGGCGATATCCACGCCTACCTGTGTCATGAGATCCGCGTATTCCCCGCGGACGACGCGGACGATTGTCTTTTTCGCGCCCAGGTGCCTGGCAAGGAGGGCGACAAGGAGATTCAGCCGTTCATCTTTCGTCGTGCAGATCATCACATCCGCTTCAGAAACGCCTTCCTGCATGAGAAGATCTATATCCGCCCCGTCGCCGCAAAGGACGATGGACTTTTTTAATTTGGAAGAAATATGCCGGCACTGCTCCGGATCAAGATCAATGACTTTTACGGATATACCGTCGGCTTCCAGCATGGGGGCAAGCGCCGTTCCTGTCCGTCCTGCGCCGATGATGATGGCTTTTTTGATATGCCTGGTACTGCTTTCCGCCATACCCCGGCTGAATTTTTCTATATTTTCCGGCGCGCCGATGAAGTAAGCGTTGTCGTAAGGGAGCAGGCAGTCATTGCCGTGGGGGATAATCATCTGATGATCACGGAAAATCATGGCGGCAAGGATTTCATCAGGCAGTTCCAAATCTTTGAACGGTATATGGATATAAGGAGATTGGCGCTGTATCCGTGTCTCATACAAACGGACGCGGCCATTGGCGAAATCTCCCACATTAAGGGCGGCGGGCGTCATGAGGATGCGCCGTATTTCTTTTGCCGTGACCAGCTCAGGACTCAGAACCAGGTCAATGTCAAAATTTTCCTGGAGATATTCGGTGGATTCCTGAAGGAATTTCGGGTCGCGGATGCGGGCAATCGTGTGGGGGATTCCGTTTTTCTTCGCCAGCATGGAAGCAAGAATATTCACCTCATCCATTTCGGTCACCGCCACGAAAACAGATGCATCCCGTATATCGGGATCCCGTGTGAAATCCGGACTTGTCCCGTTGGCGGTGATCGTGAGTACATCCAGCGAGTCGCGGACTTTGGATAACTTTTCTTCATCAGAATCGGCGACAACCACATCATGCTGCTCATTGGAGAGAAGCTCGGCAATCGTATAGCCCAGATGCCCCGCGCCTAAAATTACGATACGCATGAAAACTCCTTAATCATAAAATGACAGGTAAAATATCTTGGGTAATTCATCTTTTCTTATTTTATCACAGAGAAAACCGCAATGAAAAAATCCCGCCATATGGGGGAGCGGGATTTTTTCGGATCGAGGAGATCCGTATGAATCTGCCGGGGATGGAGGGGGTCCTGTGTACCGTTACCGATTCATCAGACTTTCATTAAATCAGAACAGTGGGTTTACAGTATATTAAAAAATATCTATTGAAAGGCACACAGGAGAAAATCCCCGACACGATGGTGGAAACAGTACTCTGCTTCCACCCCCATTGTACCACAAAAAGAAGAGGAGTCAAACCGGAAGAAGAACCATGCAGCAAGCCGGTTTCCACTGCTGAAATCGGTACGTATGGCAAGAAGATAAAAGCTATAAGCTGTTAGCAGTTAGCTGTTAGTTGTGAGTTAAAAGCCGAAGCATATGATTTCCATTAGGTGTCATACGAAACAACAGCAAAGGATTTGCTGTTGTAGTGAGGGAAACGTTAAACGTCATCCAGGGTAATAGATTCTTCACTCCGTTTCATCGTTCCGTTTCCCGTCTTTCCCACAAGACGTTCTTGCCTCCGTTCAGAATGACCGGAGACGGTAAGTCTTCATAATGAGAGAAACGTTAATCGTCATCCTGAACAGATGTGAAGGATCTATTACCGTAATGAGGAAAAGCGGTAAGAAGATAAAAGCTATCAGCTGTGAGCTGTGAGCTGTTAACCGTTAGCTGTGAGCTGTGAGCTGTCAGCTAAAAGTGCTGAATGACAGCGGGAGACATTGAGGCCGTGGATGAGAAAGCAGTGTGAATAAAGGTATTCGTAAAACAGTACATATTATATAGAAATAAGATAAATCCTTTGTTATAATGAGAACAGAGGTTGTTTAATAAAATAAGTGTTGAAAGGAAAGTGGGAGAAACCCGGCAGGAATTTTCCTGTTTACGGATTCTGTACCCGGCTTTTCAGGCAAATGAAGTGTCACGGGGAAAGGTGGTGTGAAGGCAGTATCGGCAGCATTGGGGATGGTGCTTCTTTTTATTGCGCTTTTAATTATATTGTTTTTTATGGGAGGAAAACATGAATCACATTTACAAAGTCATTTGGAGTCGAGTGAAGAACAGTTATGTCGTCGTTTCGGAAATCGCGGGGACAGCGAGAAAAAGTGGGGGGTGAGAGTCTCTAAAAACGCGCTGGCAGCGGCATTGACAGCTTTTCTGCTGACCTCTTCCGTCGCGGGGGCTGTTGATAATGTAATAGTAGGAAATACGGAAGCGCCCAATGCGGTAACCGATACAACTGACTCTACAGTTGTCGGAATAGACAATGAAGTCAGTAAGGAAAAGGATGACGTGATTGTCGGCAAGAAAAACACCATTAAAGACAGCGAAGACGTTCGAGTTGTCGGCAAAGGAAACACGGTGACAAACAGTGACCGGCAAAATGTATTCGGTGATAATAACAGCATCACGAATCGGGATGCCGGTACTGTTTCCGGATACCATGGTATAGCACGTAACGGCACTTCAGACTTGGTCATCGGCATGGGGAATAAAATTGAAGGCAACGACACCTACATGACAGGGCATGAGAGCCTGACTGTCATCGGGAATAATAACGAAACGGTCAATCCCACCTCGGGTATTGTGATCGGGGATAACCAAACCTTTGGAACGATTAAGGAATCTGTTATTATCGGTTCCATGACACCGGAAGAAAAGGCTTCCGGCAAAAGAGAGCAGGGCGGCGGAAGTGTCGTCGTAGGGTATAATGCGCAAAGCGGCCGCGGATTGAATGTGGCAGTAGGGCACAGCGCGCTGGCTCTGGGCCATGAAGGAACCGTGACAGGGCACAATTCTGTCATTGAAGGTAATGACAACTCTTTTCCGAATATCTGGTCTTCTATTTATGGGGTGAATAACAAGATTACCTCGAATGGTAACACCTCAAATGGCATAGCGGGCAGCATCATCGGTACATGGAACAAGTTGGATAACGCGGACAATTCGATGATATTCGGTTCAGGGAATATCCTTTCCCATGCTACAGTAGATATGTCAAGCGGACTGGAGGGAACATTCGGGCAAGGGGCTATGACAGAATTGCTTTTCCGCAGCGGTTATCAGGAAGGGTATTCGGATCAGGCGGCAAAAGTAATGGGGGATTTTGCGAATACCAGCGGATCTGTTCTTATCGCAGGGAATGGAAACAGTTCTGATTATGCCCGTCGTTCTCAGATCATCGGAACGGGGAATGTTCTGAACGGCACGGCAAACGGTACCAGCGCCAACAATACGATGGCGGGATTCCAAAATACAGGAACCAACGTGAACCGTGTGGCTGTAGTGGGGACCGGAAATAAGATATCCGATGGAACGTCAGATGTTGTGATTGGCGATTATCATGAAATGTCCGGCGGAACGAATAATGTTGTTCTTGGTACCATGGCAACAAAGGAAGATGTCGTGAGCAAGACTTATACGCCCAGTTTGGGGAATTCTTCCGGTACGCCGGGCGGGTATACGGGGAGACCGATTCCGTACAATGTGAGAGCCACTGTTCCAACTAAAACGCATACCGCCAATATCAGCAATGCTGTCATGCTGGGCTACAATACGGACGTGCAGAAAAACGGCGGCGTGGCTCTCGGCAGCGAATCTGTTTCTTCTGTGGATGCCGGTGTATACGGTTATAGTCCTGACACAAATCAAAATATCCAAAACGATACGGAAATAGCAAATTTAACTGGAAAAACGGCAAGACTGGCACAGTTGAACGGAGATTTGCCCGGTCTCTCCTCTGCTTACACGGCGAAAAAAGCGGACTATGAAGGAAAAGTCAATGACTTCCTGGCGAAGAGCGCTGCATATACACAAGCCTACCAGACCTATCACAGCTATGAGCATTCCGGCGATCAATACGATTTGGCGCGCAAAAAGAAAATGGACGATGCCAAAACGGTTATGGATACGGCGCAGACGGCTATGAATTCCGCTAAGGCTGATTATACGGATGCGGAAACGAAGTATAATTCCGCTCTTGGCGAGAGAAATCTGATTATAGGTACTTGGAAAGCGACGGCCGCTGCTGTTTCCGTAGGCGATGTTTCAAGAGGAATTACCCGCCAGATCACAGGTGTAGCAGCCGGTACGCAGGACACTGATGCCGTCAACGTGGCGCAGCTGAAAACGGCTAAAACGCATTATTACAGCGTGAACGATGCAGGATATCACAGTGCAGGCAACTATAACAACGACGGCGCGAAAGGCGGCATGGCGCTGGCAGCCGGCGCGGGCGCAGCAGCCAACGGTACGGCTTCTGCTGTGACAGGCGCTTTCTCCCGTGTAGACGGAAACGGAATCAACGGCTTTACGAGCGGCTTCCAGGGGGCAACCTCTTCCGTTTACGGCACATTTAACGTTGTCGGGGCAAAGAGCGGTGTGGACTTCGACGGTGTGGCGAACAGCATTATTGGTGTAGCGAATAAGACAGAAAATGCCAATGCGTCCCTGATCTTTGGCGCAGGAAACAAAGTCACCAATTCCTACCGTCCGGTGAACGGGTTTAATGCCGGACCGCTGTCTAATGCGCTGCAGAAAGCGATAGGTACAGGCGATACAGATGATATGATTAATGCCCTGGGTGATCTAGTGAAAGACAGCGGCGGTTCTGTCCTTGCCATAGGCGGAGCAAATATCGCCGATTATGCCCAGCTTTCCAAACTGGTCGGTGTGGGCAATAAGCTCATCGGTACGGCTGGGCATGAAAGTAAGTACAATATGATTGACGGATATCTGAATACCGGCAAAAATATTAATCACGTATCCGTCATCGGTTCTGAAAATACGGTGGAAGATACGGATGACGTCCTTGTGCTGGGCAATAAGCGCAAACTTTCCGGTGCAGGCGGCAGTATCATTCTTGGTTCCGGAGATAACCCAATCACGACAAATGTGTCGGATGTTGTTTCCATCGGACACAATGCCAACGTGACCGCAGCGGGCGGCGTGGCCCTCGGAAGCAGTTCCGTGGCTTCTGTGGACAAAGGAGTTATAGGGTATGACGCTTCCGGTACCGATCATTCCAACGATACAACAGGCGTATGGAAATCGACGGCTGCCGCTGTTTCTGTCGGTGATGCGACAGGAAATACGAAAGTCACCCGCCAGATCACCGGTGTAGCGGCCGGCGCGGCAGATACCGATGCCGTCAATGTGGCGCAGCTGAAGAAAGCGGTAGCCGGCGCGGCGGATGGCAATGATACACTGGTAAGTGGCAGCAATGGGCTGTCCCTTAGCGGTAAAACCCTGTCCATGAGTGTAAAGGACACGGCCGGAAATGAAGTAAAAGGCAGCGTGGATCTCTCATCCGTTGCAGACGGCAATGATAAACTGGTAAGCGACAACAATGCGCTGACCCTTAACGGCAATAAATTATCCATGAGCGTAAAAGATACGGCCGGAAATGAAGTAAAAGGCAGCGTAGACCTGTCCGCCATCGCGGGACAGATTGATACCAATACCACCTATACCATGAGCGGAACACAAAACGCGGATAATACCACTACCATTACGTTAAAGGGCAGTGACGGAAAAGAAAACAAAGTTACCGTGGCTACGAAAGACACAAAAAACACCGTGAAAGCCGGTGAAAATGTGACACTTGACACAGCTGCCAATGCGTTTGGCGGAACGGAATACACGGTCAACGTGAAAGCCGATGGAAAAGTGGAAAACGGAAGCACAAAGATTGTCAGCGGAAATACAGTGTACCATGAAACCCGAGTGAAGAATGACGGCAACTGTGTGAAGAAAGAAAACAGCGCCGGAGACAACCTGACCATACTGGACAAACAGGTCGGCAAGAATACAACCAATATTACCAACCTGGGAAATACTATCAACAATCTGAACGGAAAGCTGGGCACCCTGGACAACCGTATCAGTAAAGTGGGAGCGGGAGCCGCCGCACTGGCAGCCCTCCACCCGCTGGACTTCGACCCCCATGACAAGTGGGACATCGCGGCAGGCTTCGGCAATTATCGCAACGCCAGCGCTGCGGCGGTAGGCCTCTTCTATCGGCCGAACGAAAGAACGATGATGAGTCTCGGCTGGACCATGGGTGATGACAGGAACATGATCAATGCAGGAATTTCTGTGAAGCTGGGACGCGGCGACGTTTATACCCGTTACTCCAAAGTGGAAATGGCGAATCGTATTGAAGTGCAGAATAAGAGGATCAATGATATGGAATCCGAATTGGAAGAATTAAAGGCACAGATAGCAGCTCTCGCTGCCAAGAAATAAGGAATTTCCAAAAAGAAAGGAGCAGGCGCTGCTGATGGTGCCTGCTCTTTTTTCGTTTTCCGGTAAAAGTGAAACTCATGGCAGGGTGTCTGCCAGAACCGTGCGAAAAATCTGTACTCGTGGTGGGAAAAGCGGTAAGGAGTTATCAGAGTAATAGATTCTTCACTCCGTTTCACCGTTCCGTTTCCCGTCCTTCCCACAAGGTGTTCTTGCCTCCATTCAGAATGACGTTAAACAGACGGCACAGCTGGGATTCTAACCACTTTCAGGCCTGCCGATAAAGTAGCACCCATGGTAAGGCGTCATTCTGAGCGACAGCGAAGAATCTGTTACCGTGGTGAGGAAAGCGGTAAGAAGATAAAAGCTATCAGCTGTGAGCTGCCAGCTGCAAGCTAACTATTCTTTTACGATTTAAATCATTACGACAAGCGAGTATCCTCAATCGCACTACGTGTGCCAGCAGCTCCTTCTGACGGCCGACTCCATGATCCTTGTATAAGACGGTAAGGCGTCATCAGAGTAATAATTCTTCACTCTGTGTCATGCTGCCGTTTCTCATCTTTCTCACAAAGCATTCTTACCCCCGTTCTGAATGACGTTAAACAGACGGCACAGCTGGGATTCTAACCACTTTCAGGCCTGCCGATAAAGTAGCACCCATGGTAAGGCGTCATTCTGAGCGACAGCGAAGAATCTGTTACCGTGGTGAGGAAAGCGGTAAGAAGATAAAAGCTATCAGCTGTGAGCTGCCAGCTGCAAGCTAACTATTCTTTTACGATTTAAATCATTACGACAAGCGAGTATTCTCAATCGCACTGCGTGCGCCAGCAGCTCTTTCTGACGGCCGACTCCATGATCCTTGTATAAGACGGTAAGGCGTCATCAGTGTAATAGATTCTTTACTCAGCCTCACCGTTCCGTTTTCCATCTTTCCCACAAGACGTTCTTGCCCCGTTCAGAATGACCGGAGACGGTAAGGTTTCATAATGAGAGAAACGTTAATCGTCATCCGAAGCGAATGTGAAGGATCTATTACCGTGGTGAGGAAACCGGTAAAACGTTATCCAGAGTGGCAGCGAAGGATCTGTTGCGCAAATGAAGGAAAAGGAAACCATACTGCTTAGCACATACTGCATATCATATGTATTATAGATATATAGTAAGATACTTTTTAAGGCATTTGTATGGGAACCGTAGATTTCAGGTTTGAAGCAATTAAGAAATAAAAAGACTGAAATTTGTCAAAATCTAATAATTGTGGTACACTGAAGTTGCTAAAAAGGCAGTCCTTCTTTTTTAGTGCGGAGATTCAGAAAACAGGCAGAGGAAACACGGTCACTCGAGCGAGATTTTCTGATTCCTGCTGAGCAAGGACACAAAGTTTTTTCTCAAAGGAGGAAGAATCATGAAAAAGATTCTCGCAATCGCAGCAGTTGCTGCACTCACCGCAGGCGTATCCGCATACGCTGCCAATCCGTTCTCTGATGTATCCACTGATGACTGGGCTTATCAGGCAGTGTCCGATCTCTCCGATCAGGGCGTTGTAGAAGGCTATCCGGACGGTACATTCAAAGGCGAAAGAAACATGACCCGTTATGAATTGGCGCAGGTTATTGCCCGTCTGATGGCCCGCGAAGACCAGCTGAATGCAGAACAGAAAGCAACCTTGGACAAACTGGCAGGGGAATACGCAGATGAACTGGCAAACCTTGGTGTCCGCGTAAGCAACCTGGAAAAGAAAGTCGGCAACATTTCCTGGTCCGGCGATGCCCGCATGCAGTATCAGCATAATCTTAACTTGGAACCGAACGTAGCAGGGACACATGCAGACAGCTGGACAGGCCGTTTGCGCATCAATGCGGACGCCCAGGTTAATGATCAGGTCGTTGTTTCCGGTCGTTTCGTATCTGAAATGAATTTCAAGGATAATAAAGATGCCAATACTATCATGGACCGCATCCATGCGCGCTGGACACCGAATGACGCTTTCTACATGGATCTCGGCCGCCAGGGTGTGGCACTGGACCAGACCGGCGTGTTCTGGGATGAAGATGGAAGGTTTGACGGCGTGGTAGCCGGTTATGACAATGGCAAATTCGGCGCTGAATTCGGTTATGGCCGTTTCCAGGACGCTGAGCGCAGCATGGATCATTATCATTGGGAAAACAGCGCGTCCATTGAGTCTTGGTATGGTAAACTGACAGGACACTTTGGTGAATCCTCTGCGGTTTCCGCTTTCTATCTCAAAAATGTACAGGGGCTTGATGGAAATAGTGTAGATCCTGATATAAAGGGAGCACATGTCCACGCCTGGGGCGCCGGTGCGACCATCGATCTGGGGGATTCCGGCCTGAATATTGACGGTGATTTCATTCAGACAAGAGGCAATCGTGACCTCGGGCATGCTAATCTGTGGACAGCTGGTCTGAATTATGGGAAAGTGGATCTGAATAAACCGGGCAGCTTTACTCTTGGTGTCCACTATGTAAGGGCTGACGCAGGCGCTTATCTCCTCGGCAATTCTGCTCTGGACATGACGGATCAGCTGGAATATGGCTGGGACAATGGTACAGGCGTGAAGTTCTGGGTGGCAAAAGCAGGTGTTGCCGTACAGAAGAATGTAGAACTGGATGCTTACTACAACTTCGGTGCCAAGGCATTCGACCGTTATGATGATTCGACAAAAGATCCGGCGAATACATGGGGCGTTGAACTGAATTACGCTTTCTAATTCGTGTTCGTGATTGTAAGCTAACAAACAATAGAAGACCTCTTCGGGGGTCTTTTATTTTGCGAAAAAACAGCTGTTGGAAGAGAATTCCCCGCTTTCTCACAAAGTGTTCTTACCCCGCGCAGAATGACGATTGGAGGGAAGGACGTCATAATGAGAGAAAATGTTAATCGTCATCCTAAGTCATAGATTCTTCACTCCGTGTCACTGTCCCGTTTCCTGTCTTTCTCAAACAGCATTCTTGCGTCCATTCAGAATGACGGCGGATAGTAAGGCGTCATAGAGAGGAAAGCTATCAGCTGTGAGCGGTCAGCTACAAGCTAACTATTCTTTTGCGATTTAAATCATTACGGCAAGCGAGTATCCTCAATCGCACTGCGTGCGCCACAGCTCCTTCTGACGGCCGACTCCATGATCCTTGTATAAAAGACGTTAAGGCGTTATCCTAAGCGAATGCAAAGGATCTGCTGTCGTGGTGAGGAAAGCCGGTAAGACGTCATTCACGGTAATAGATTCTTCACTCTGTTTCACCATCCCGTTTCTCTGCTTTTTCATATGGTATTCTTACCTCCGTTCAGAATGACGATTGGAGGAAAGGACGTCACTAGTAATGGGGGACGGGAAGCGTCATAATGACAGGAAACGTTAATCGTCATCCTGAACGAATCGTGAAGGATCTGCTGTCGTGGTGAGGAAGACGGTAAGAAGATAAAAGCTATCAGCTGTGAGCTGCAAGCTAAAAGTACTGAATGACGGCGGACGGCAAGGCGTCGCTCAGAGCGCCAGCGAAGAGTCTATACCCGTGGTGAGAAAGACGGAACGTGTGATTCTGTAACGGCAGAAAGAATAGAAGCTGATGCCTGATGTCTAACGTATTAAACATATTCCATTACGGTATATGTCATCTTTTCTTATACAATATATTCCTATATGTGTCGTTGGATGTTTTTTACACAGGCCGACTGTGTTACAATAGGTACACAGGTAATGAGAGAGGTTCGTATGTTTGACGAAAAGTTATTGAATAAGGCGGAAGCGCTCTACATCCGGTGCCGGCTTGATGAAGCGTTTCCTTTATTTATGGAGCTTGCCGGGGCAGGCTGCGGCCGGGCGATGTACTTCCTCGGTGAGTATTACAATCACGGTCTCGGCTCGATTAAAGACAGGAATGAAACGGAGGCCCGCTACTGGCACGGGAAAGGCGCGGCGGTCGGCGAACTGTTGTCCCAGTTGAATCTGGCGTACATGGAGGATCCCCGCTCTGAGGAGAGGGCGGTGCTTTGCCGCGGGTATTTTCCGTCTGTCGTGAAGGCGGCAGAAGCGGGGGATATCGTGGCTGCTGATGAGCTGGGCGATATGTATCTGTACGGGTTCGGTGTGGAAAAGAGCGGGAAGCAGGCTGTCTTCTGGCTGGAGAAAGGCGTAGAAAAAGGATATTGGCGTTCTCTCAATGCTCTCGGCGATATGTACCGCCTGGGGGAAGAAGTGGAAGAAGATGGAAAAAAAGCACTTTCCCTGTACAGGAAGGCGGAAGAAATGCATTCCAGGGAGGCGCTCACATCGATCGGCTTTATGTACTATGCAGGGCAGGGCGTGGATTTTGATGAAGGGAAAGCATTTTCCTATTTCCGGAAGGCGGCAGGAGCAGGGGACTTGGACGCTCTCTTCATGATGGGCCGCTGCTACATGGAAGGCGGCGCGGTAGAGAAGGATGACAGGAAAGCGGCAGACTGCTTTAAGGAAACGGCGGACCGCGGCTATCCCATGGGCATGTGGGCGCTGGGACAAAGTTATCTTCACGGCATCGGTGTGCAGCGGGACGAAAAAAAGGCGGTCGCCCTCTATCAGAAGGCGGCGGGTATGAATCTGGCGGCGGCGTATTCCGCTCTTGCCCAGTGCTACCGCTACGGCGCGGGCGTGTCTGAAGATAAAGCAGCCGCAGTGGAGATGTACAAGCGGGCATTTGCCCTGGGTCAAGGGCTTGCAGCGGATGAGATTGGAACGATGTACCTTGTGGGAAATGAAATCCTTCCGAATGTGGCGGAAGCGTTCCGCTGGTATGAAAAAGGGGCTGAAATGGAAGAGGCGGCCAGCTGGTACCATTTGGGAATCTGCTATGCCGAGGGTCTCGGTACGGAAATCAATCGGGACAAGGCGCTGGAGTACCTTTACCGGGCGTATGCCGCAGAGTATCCCGGCGCGCTGGAATATATCACGGATAATATGCAGATCCGGCTGCAGTAAGGAAACTGCTCTTCTTCGGAGGAGCGGTTTTATCATGGCGGAAAGACGCAGATGAACGGGGCGGAAAAAATCCTTTCGGCGCAGGGGGAAACTGATTGCTGTCATTATCCGAAAAAATATTTCTATACAGGGAAAGAAAAGATACTTTTGCTGGCAGAAAAGCGGTAAAATAATATAAATCAGAGTATAAAATATAGGGGACATATATGGAAGATGTTTTCTGGGGGCTTATGATTCCCCTTCTTGGTACGACGCTGGGTGCGGCGTGTGTCTTTTTCATGCGGGGACGGCTGCACCGATCGGTTCAGCGCGGCCTTACGGGATTTGCATCGGGTGTGATGGTGGCTGCTTCGTTTTTCAGTCTGCTCCTTCCGGCACTGGAGCAGTCGGCGCCTATGGGGCGGTGGGCGTTCCTTCCCGCGGTGATCGGTTTCGGTGTGGGTGTGGCGTTTCTTCTGTTTTTGGATCACATTATTCCTCATCTGCACATGAACGCGGAAACGGCGGAAGGGCCGAGGAGCCGCCTGAAGAAGACGACGATGCTCATTTTGGCGGTGACGCTCCATAATATTCCTGAGGGAATGGCGGTAGGCGTGGTATATGCGGGGGTTCTTGCCGGCAGCAGCGGTCTGACAGCGGCAGGGGCGATGGCTCTTTCAGCAGGGATCGCCATCCAGAACTTCCCGGAGGGCGCTATCATTTCCATGCCGCTCAAAGCGTCGGGCATGGGGAGCTGGAAATCTTTTTTTGGAGGCTTCCTTTCGGGCGTTGTGGAACCGATTGGCGCGGTTCTGACGATTCTGCTTACGAGTCTTGTCGTCCCGCTTCTTCCCTGCTTTCTCAGCTTTGCTGCAGGCGCCATGATTTACGTCGTCGTGGAAGAGCTCATTCCTGAAATGTCGGCAGGGGAACATTCCGATATAGGCGTGGTTTCCTTTGCTGTCGGTTTCATGGTCATGATGGCTCTCGACGTGGCGCTGGGATAATCTTATTTTCTTTTTTCATGGCGAATTTTCCGCTTTTGAATGTGATATAATTAATTGTAAATATTTTTAGAAAAATACCGAAACGCGTTTTTGTTTTTCGGCATTTCTTTTGTTTGAAGAAAGACGGGGTACTGTGGAGAAGCAGGTCATGATCCGCTGCAAGTCGATCCAGCGGGACGAACGGGGCAAGGCGGAGGAAGTGGTACTGGAAACGCCGGGCGTGTACGGCGAAGATGAGGACTGCCGGTACCTGACCTACGAGGAAACATCTCTTTCCGGCATGGAGGGAACGACGACGACGATCCGTATGTACGGTGACCATGTCACGCTTTCACGGCAGGGGAGTTTTCTCCAGGAAACGGAATACCGTCCGGGCACTGTGGCAAAGTCGGAGTATATAACGCCGGCAGGACCTGTGGAAATCACTGTTTCTTCGAAAGAAATCACCGATACGGTGAGCGGGGGAAAGGGGCGGCTCCGCCTGGTTTATGACATTGAAATGAAAGGGCTTTTCAGCCATCTGAACGAAATTATTATTGATGTGCGGGAGGAATCGGAAACTTCATGGAAGTCAGAGAAGAACTGAAAGAAATTATTGAAAGGGCAAGGGCGGCGGCCGAGGCGGCAGGCGAACTTCCCCGTGGGGAGTATGCTCCTGTGCAGCGCCTGGAAATACCGAAAGCGAAGGAATTCGGCGATTATTCCACGAATGCGGCCATGCAGTGGGCAAGGACGGCACATAAAGCGCCCCGCGCCATTGCGGAAAGTATCGTAAAATATATTGACGCGCCTCTTGTTTCCAAAATGGAAATCGCGGGAGCGGGATTTATCAATTTCTTTCTGGCAGCAGACACAGTGTATGCCGAATTAAGAAATATCCTTTCCGCCGGCGCTTCTTACGGAGATCTTCCGAAAGATAAAAAAGACAAAATCCTTGTGGAATATGTGTCCGCCAATCCTACAGGACCGCTCCATATCGGGCACGCCCGCGGCGCGGCTTATGGTTCTGCTCTGGTGAACCTGCTCCGCGCGGCGGGGTATGATGTGTATGCCGAGTATTATGTGAATGACGCGGGCAGCCAGATTGCCCACCTGGCGGAATCGGTCAATGCCCGTTACCTCCAGCTTCTCGGAAAAGACGCAGATGTGCCGGAGGACGGTTACCACGGATATGACATCGTGGAAACCGCCAAGTCCCTCATTGACCGTGAAGGCGATGCGTATCTGTCCATGGATGAAGAGGCGCGCCTGAAGGTGTTCAAAACGGTGGCGCTTAATGAAAAACTGTCTATCCTGAAAAAGGATCTGGCCGATTTCCATGTCACTTTTGACAACTGGTTCTCTGAAAAATCACTTTACCCCAAGCAGGTGGAAGACGCTCTCGCTGCGCTGAAAAAGGACGGATATCTGTATGAGAAAGACGGCGCCTGGTGGCTTGCCACGACGAAGAACGGTGATGACAAAGACAGGGTCGTTATCCGCGCGAACGGCGAACCGACCTATTTCTGTTCCGACATCGCCTATGTGCCGAACAAGGAAAAACGGGGCTACAATAAGCTGATTGATATCTGGGGCGCAGACCACCACGGATACATCATCCGTATCCATTCCGCCATGAAGTTCCTTGGCTACAATCCGGAAGATTTTGAAATCATGCTTCTCCAGATGGTGACACTTCTCCGTGACGGACAGCCGGTGAAAATGTCCAAGCGCACAGGACAGGCGGTCACGCTCCGTGAGCTGATGGACGAAGTGGGAAGCGATGCGGCGCGGTATTTCTTCTGCAGCCGCACACTGGACAGCCAGATGGACTTCGATATTGACCTGGCGAAAAAGCAGTCCAGCGACAACCCTGTTTACTATATCCAGTATGCCAATGCCCGTATCCACAGCCTTTTTGCCCAGGCAAAAGAAGCGGGCGTAAAGTGGGGCAACTGGGAAAAGACAGACTTTACGAAACTGACGGAAGAATGTGAACTGGACCTTGTCAAGAAAATGGAAAACTACCATATGCTCATTGACGGCGCAGCGAAGGAACGAGCACCCCAGCGGATAGCGAAATATGCTTATGAGCTGGCAGGGCTTTTCCATCATTTTTACCGTGAATGCCGCATTCTGGGCGTTGAAGAAGGCGTGACACAGGCAAGGCTCGGCCTCATCACCGCCGTACAGCACGTGCTTGTCCACGCGCTTTCTATTCTCGGTGTTTCCGCACCGGAGCGCATGTAAAGGAGGAACCATGACAAAGTATATTTTCGTGACCGGCGGCGTCGTTTCATCTTTGGGGAAAGGCATCACCGCCGCTTCCCTAGGCCGTCTTCTGAAAAACAGAGGGTACAAAGTTACCATTCAGAAATTTGACCCTTATATCAATATTGATCCCGGTACCATGAGTCCTTACCAGCACGGCGAGGTCTTTGTCACTGATGACGGCGCGGAAACGGATCTTGATCTGGGACACTACGAACGTTTCATTGATGAAAATTTGTCCAAAGCCTCCAACGTGACAACAGGCAAAATCTACCAGTCGGTGATCAATAAAGAAAGAAAGGGGGAATATCTGGGATCCACCATACAGGTTATCCCCCATATTACCAATGAAATTAAAGACCGTGTTCTCCGTGTCGGCAAAAATGACAATGCGGATATTGTTATTACCGAAATCGGCGGTACTGTGGGAGATATCGAATCCCTGCCTTTCCTGGAAGCAATCCGCCAGGTCAAGAAAGATGTGCCCAACAGAAATGATGTCATCTATGTCCATGTTACACTTGTACCTTATATCGCGGCGGCGGGCGAACTGAAAACGAAACCCACCCAGCACAGCGTCAAGGAACTGCGCTCTATCGGTATCCAGCCGGACATCATCGTGTGCCGCACTGTGGAAAAACTGTCGGATGAGATGAAAAAGAAAATCGGCATGTTCTGCGATGTGGAACCGGAAGCCGTTATCAATAACCTGACGGCTGACAGTATTTATGAAGTGCCTCTTCTTATGGAACAGGAAGGTCTCGACCATATCGCCCTGAAAAAATTGGGACTTGAAGACCGTCCGGTGGATATGGAAGACTGGAAAGCCATGGTAGAACGCATGACCACGGCAAAAAAGGAAGTGCAGATCGCCCTTGTCGGTAAATATGTCCGGCTCCATGACGCTTACCTTTCCGTAGCGGAAGCGCTGTCCCATGCGGGATACGCCATGGGGGCCAAGGTGAATATCCGCTGGATCAATTCCGAAATCCTTGAAGAAGAAAAGCCGGATCTGGATGAAGTATTTGCCGGTGTTGACGGTATCGTCGTCCCCGGCGGCTTCGGCTACCGCGGTGTGGAGGGGAAAATCGACGCTATTCGTTATGCTCGTGAAAATAAAATTCCCTTCCTTGGGCTCTGCCTCGGCATGCAGTGCGCCGTTATCGAATTTGCCAGAAACGTGTGTCACATGGAACAAGCCAACTCTTCCGAATTCATTCCCGACGGGAAATATCCCGTCATCGATCTCATGCCCGATCAGGAAGACGTCACGGAAAAAGGCGGTACCATGCGCCTCGGCATCTATCCGTGCAAGCTGAAAGAAGGAACAAGGGCGAGAACTTTGTATGAAAATCAGGAAATTGTCTACGAACGCCACCGCCACAGATACGAAGTGTCCAACGAATTCCGTCCGCAGATGGAAGCGGCGGGTCTTGTCATTTCCGGCACCAGCCCCGATGACCGTCTCGTGGAAATCATCGAATTAAAAGATCATCCCTACTTTGCCGCCACCCAGGCCCATCCGGAATTCAAGAGCCGCCCGAACCGGCCCCACCCCCTCTTCAACGGTTTTATGGAAGCTGCCGTGAAACAAAGCGGTGAATAAAATATGAAAAGAAAACGCTCCCTGCAGGGCGTTTTTTGATGGAGAAATGTGAAATGAAAGAATTAATAAAAACAGATTCAGTGATTGTCATTTTGTATTTTGTTAAAATTTATACAGGAAAAGAGTTTCAAAAATATTTATTATAAAATACAAAGTTAAAATTGAATATAAGGTGTGATATAATTATACATATAATTATGATTAAGTTGGTTATTGTTTAAGGGAGGTTTTTTCATGAAAAAAAGATACGTACTGTTACTTTGCGCGGCTGCTTTGTCTATTGGCGCGGCTTGCTCTTCCGTGTCTGCCCACGGCGTGTTTATTGCAAACCGTTTTGACCAGAAAGCCCTTGTCCTTGGGGAAGGACCGACAGACAACGCGTACAATCCGTCCTGTGTGAAGGCGGTGGAAGCTTATGATAAGAATTTCGACGCTATGAATGTGGAAACTGTAAATTATGAGGATCATATTTCCATCATTCCTACAGATGAGTTGGGTGTAACGGTGACTTTCTTTGACTATGGCTTCTTCACGAAAGACAGCTCCGGCAAGATGCATCAGGCTCCGTTTGCGGAAGTAGCGGATGCGGTGAAGACGACCCACGCGATCAAATGGAACGTTAACTACTGGAGCCCTGATGTAAAGCCGGGCGGCATTTATAATGTGCCAATCCAGATCGTTCCCCAGGTGAATCCGCTGACGCTCCGCAAGGGCGATACGTATAGAATCCGTGTGTACAAAGATGGCAAGCCCTATGCGAACGCGCCTCTTATCAAGGACGTCATCAATGACCTGACTAATGAGTCCACAGCTGACGCGGACGGTTACGCTACAGTTACTGTCAGCGCAAACGGTCTGAACGTAGTAGGTGTGGAAGTAGCAGGGGAGAAAGAGGATGAACATACCACGCCGAAGTATTTCTCTTCTCTCTCTTTCATTATTGAACCAGAATAAGAAAATAAAACCCATTTGAAAATTCCGCCCGTTAATTGAGGCGGGATTTTTAAATGGGGAGAGGAAGGCCGGTGCCCGAGAGCAGCGGTCCGAAATTGAGTGATAATGATGCTGTCAATGATTAAAGAGGGTATCCGATTTAATCATTGATAGCGTATGTTTTTCTTTCCGTATTGTGAAGATATGGATATATTCCCACCTCGCTGCCGATTTCCCGCTCATGGACGGTTACAGTGAGGCAGTGGCCGGCTTATTCACAATCTGTTTATAGAGCAGCTCTTCTTCCGAATTTTCTTTCACTTTTTTCCATCCGAAATCCGATTCATGGAAAGTTTCAATTTTCTTGACGTTCCCGTTTCGATCATATTCAATTTTGGAAGCAAGGGTGTATTTCTTCCGGTGGGTATCAAAAAGATAATTGTACTCCTCTGCCTCGCCATCCGCTTCCCGTTCCTGCATGGTGACGGCAACCAGGTTGCCCTGGCGGGAAACGGAAGAGGTATCATAATAGATTCGGTCGTTTCCGTCCTGTCCGAGGTAGACCCAGTTTACGGCGTAGGAAGTCATGCCTGCGGCGGTGAGAGTCAGGGCGAGTGCTGCGGAAGTCAGTAATTTTTTCATGATAGTCTCCTTTACTGTCATAACTATTTTGTCCAGTCGTGGTTGTAAATATCCCAGTCTTTCATTTGAGACAGGTAGTCGATGCTTTCCTCTATGTCCTCCATCAGCTGATCTTTCTGGGCGGGGAGTGTTGCTGCCAGACGGATATAGTTGGACACATGATTGCTTCTGAAAATCATACGTTCTCTATCAGGGAGATGCACGTTCTCTATGATCAGTTTGAGTTCTTTCATAAGTCCCGCCGGCGGCAGGGGATGAAATTCGCCCCGTTCAAACTGGTCTTTCAGTTCGCTGCCGCGATAGAGCATGAGGGACAGCGCAGAAAGCATGGTCGGCTTGATTTCATTGATGGCATGGGCGGTGGCAAGAGCGTGGCGCTCGGAGCCTTCTACGCCTGCGATGCCGAGGATGACCATGATGGAGAGCTGCATTCCTGCGGAGATGGCGCGCTTACCTACTTCGATGGACTGCTCGCCGTTTACTCCTTTGCGGATCTCTTTCAGTGTCTGGGAATCGCCGCTTTCCATACCGTAGTAGAGCAGGGTGAGGCCTGCTTTTCTGAGAGCGGTGAGTTCTTCCACGGATTTGCGGAGGATATCTCCCGGCGCGGCGTAAGACGCTACTCTTTCTAAGTTGGGGAAATATTCTTTCAATACTGCCAGGATTTTCAGCAAACGGTCAGTGGGCAATACAAGGGCGTCGCCGTCAGCAAGAAATACGCGGCGTACACCTTCCGCGTCAGTGGCACGGGCAAGCTCAATCTGGTGCATGATCTGTTCATCAGAAAGCTTTTCAAATCTGACACCGCGGTACATATTGCAGTAGGTACAGTTGTTATGCGCACAGCCGCGGGTTACGCGGAGAATAAAGCTGGCCGCTTCACTTGGCGGGCGGTACACAGGGGTATCATAGGTATCAAAAAACATGCCGTACATAAAATTCATCCTTTCAATTTCGGGTTCTTCACAAAAGATTTTGTTTACGATTTAACATATCTACAATGTTCTATATTTTGAATTATACGGAAAAGGAACCCAAATGACAACAAATATTTTCGATATAGAAGTATTTCATATCTATTATGCCGCGGGCGGAATGATATAATAGAGCCATCAATAACGAATGGGGATCATAATGATTGCAGAAAAGGCTTATGCGAAAATCAACCTGACTTTATCAGTGGGGGAAAAAAGAGAAGACGGGTATCATGAGATTGACAGCGTGATGCACAGTATATCTCTTTGCGATGAAGTGACACTTACGGAAGCGGGAGGGATTTCTCTTTCCATTAAAGAAGGGCTTGCGCCGGGGGGAAAAGCAAATCTCATGTGGGAAGCGGCGGAATTATTTTTCAGAGAAACAGGATTTTCCGGCGGTGTCCACATGGAACTGGTGAAACAGATTCCATCGGAAGCGGGAATGGGCGGCGGCTCCTCTGACGCGGCGGCTGTCCTCCGTGGATTAAACAGAATGACAGGGCAGCGGCTTTCTCTTGCGGCGTTGGCGGATATGGGGGCGAGGCTGGGGGCTGATGTTCCCTTCTGCGTGGCAGGCGGCTGTCGGCGTTGTGAGGGAATCGGTGAAAAACTTACTCCTCTTGCCGGTTGGGCGGGGCTGCCCGTAGTTATCGTCCGGCCCGGTGTTTCCATTTCCACAGGGAAAGCTTACGGACTGCTGGACGTCTGCCCCCGTCGCAGGGCAGGTACGGCAGAAAGCTGTATAGAGGCTTTGAAAAATAAAGACCGCGCTGCGCTGCTGGCATCTCTTTCCAATGATTTTGAAGACGTTCTGTTTAAGGCGGAGCCCGTTCTTGGGGAAACGTTTTCCTATCTGTCCTCTCTTTGCAAAAAAGCGATGATGACAGGGTCAGGATCCGCTTTTTTCCTGATGGCGGGAAATGAAGTGCAGCAAAGAAAACTGGCGGCCAAAATAAAAGAGGAACGGCCGCAGTGGTATGTGGGCACGGCGGAAACAATTTTGTGAGCGAGAGTATGAATAAGTCGAAACAGAAAGCTGTGAGGATGATGTCAGACGTCTTTCCCTAAAGCGTCATTCTAAACGGGGATAAGAATGTTTTGTGGGAAAAACGGGAAAGCGGAACGGTGACACAGAGTGAAGAATCTATGACGCTGATGACATTTTACGGCTTTCCTCACCACGGCAATAGATCCTTCGCTGTCGCTTCAGGAGGACGCCTTACCGACTCCCTCATTATGTGTACATATTCTTCGCTGGCACTCATTATGACGTTTTACCGTACGGTGGTCATTTTGAACGGGGATAAGAATGTTTTGTGGGAAAAACGGGAAAGCGGGGCAGTGCCACTGAGTGAAGAATCTATGACTCTGATAACATTTTATGGCTTTCCTCACCACGGCAATAGATCCTTCGCTATCGCTTCAGGATGACGCTTTACCGGCTCCCTCATTACGGGTACAGATTCTTCGCTGGCACTCCGGATGAGGTCCTGTCATCAGTATTACCTTTGCCGGCAAATCAAAACGGAGAGTCATGATAAGCTTTTTGAATCCGATTTACAATTTCACTAAAATAGGAGAGCATAAAGAGTTAATTTCTTTGTACTTTTTTATTTTTTCAACAGTTTTAAATTAAATTTTTATGTAAATAAACGAAGTTTGGCGGCAGATGATTGTATTCTACAAAGGAATATGATAACTTAAGAATATCTTTGTCCGCGGGTTTCACGGACAGGAGGGGAAGGCGAAAAAGACAGACGGAGGAAACACGGCCACTCGCGTTCATTTCTTTTTCGGAATCCTGTATTTCTGAAACCGAAGTGTTTTATGAAAAGGAGCAGGAATATGAAAAAAATTCTCGCAATCGCAGCAGCTGCTGCACTCACTGCAGGCGTATCCGCATACGCTGCAAATCCGTTCTCTGATGTATCCCCTGATGACTGGGCTTATCAGGCAGTATCCGATCTCTCCGATCAGGGCGTTGTAGAAGGCTATCCGGACGGTACATTCAAAGGCGAAAGGAACATGACCCGTTATGAACTGGCTCAGGTGATTGCCCGTCTGATGGCTCGTGAAGATCAGCTGAATGCTGAACAGAAGGCCACATTGGACAGACTGGCAGGGGAATATGCTGATGAACTGGCTAATCTCGGCGTCCGCGTAAGCAATTTGGAAAAGAAAGTCGGTAACATTTCCTGGTCCGGCAATGCCCGTATGCGTTGGGTACAGGGATATGACGGTACAGAAGCGAAAGACAAGTATGATGGACGCATCAAGATTACCGCGCATGCTGATGTGAATAACAGCACTTATGTACAGGGGCGTCTTCGCAGCGATATGAATTTCAAAGACAGTAAAGATGCAAATACATACATGGAAGAATTGATTGTTCATCATCAGTTCGGCGACAAGGTTGGCGTGACCCTCGGCCGTCAGGATCTTACTCTCGGACAGACCGGGACTTACTATGATGATGAATTTGATGGCGTCATCGCGACCTTCGGCGGCGATAAACTTGCTCTTGATCTGGGCTATGGCCGTTTTAAATCCTGGGATCTGAAAGCGGCTGACGGCAGCAATACGGAAGCTTTCTTGGGACGTCTCTACGGTTCCACGGGCCGTCTGTCTTATGACGCGGAATATATCAATATGGCATATAACCAGGGCAATGTATGGGGCCTCGGATTGACCGCGAACATCACTGACAAGATTGATGTATTCGGTGATTTCTACAAGAATACCGATGCGGATAATGATCCGCAGGTTTGGACGGCAGGTCTCGGTTTCGGTCATACCAATTGGAAGAAACCGGGCACTTTCCGTGTTTCCGCTCAGTATATTGATGCAGAAAAAGGCAGCGTATTCGGCGCTTCTACCTATAACGTAAGTCCGATTGATGAAGCAATCAGCAAAACGGATGTGGATTACTGGCTTGCCCAGGCTGATGTCATCCTCGCCAAGAATGTAAAACTTCACGGCGAATATGCCTTCGATGTAGACGCGAAGGATGGCAGCGACTACGATAATTTGGCTACCGTATCCCTGAACTACGTATTCTGAGATACAGGCAAAAGAAAAGACCTCGAAAGGGGTCTTTTTTGTTTTAGAGAAATGAAGTGGCAGATGGTTGGTTTCGTCAGAGAAGGAAACATGGCTGCTGCCATTTTCTTACAGCCAAGTAAAAACCCGTGACAGAATTACCATCACGGGTTAAGTATTTCTTTTATTCCATTATTTGATGTAAGCGGTCGCTTTCAGCATGAGCATATTATCCATCTTTTTGCCGCCCATATCTTTAGCGTTAAAGCCGTAATCAGCTTCCACGATAAGGCCTTTCATGGGCACATAAGACGCTTTGGCGAGGAAGAACTTGGCGCCGCCGAAGTTGTTGTGGTCGTTGGCAGGGTTGCCGTCGGTCAGGGCGTCCATTTTGTCGGCAAAGTACGCCGGAACATTTTTCATGCCATGCCAGTTTTTATACACATGTCCCATGTACTGGTCGGCGATATCATTGCCGGAGCCGCCGAAGTATGTGCCTGCCTGGCTGTAAATATAATCTATGCCGATGGAGTAAGATCTGGGTTTGAGCACGTCTGCCGTTCCATAAGAAAGACCGTAATTGAAGCTGTGCGGCTTCTCGTTATTCAAAGGAAGGACACGGAGATTCTTGACAAATTCACCGTGGATATTCCATTTCGGTGTGACGTAGTAGGAACCGGCAAAGCCGTAGGCCTCGCAGATGTGTCCGACAGGACCGTTTGCTTTCATGGCATACGCATGGAATTCCCATTGATCCGGAACCTTGTAAATATAGGAGGCGTAAGTGACCGGCACGTCTTCATCTTCGCCCCAGTCCATTACGACATCTTTCCCCATGGGATAGAGGGTGTCATTAGCGGGATTGTAGTACATGGTGCTGGCGGAAACGAGGGAGTTCAGATTGAGAGTCCCCAGCTTGGCAGCGACCGCCTGTGCCAGCTGCGGATTCTGCGTCTTGATGAGATTGACGATCTTTCCTAAATTATTTTGCAGCTCTGGCAAATTATTGCTGCTGTTGATCAGGCCGGTGGCTTTTCCCAGTACGCTTTTGAGCGCCGGGTTGGCGGCAACGGCAGCGGCCACCACTTTGTTGGTGGAAAGCTCGCCAATCAGCTTGCTCTTGGCAATCGGCGTGACTTTTATTCCGTGCATCATGGGACCGGTATAATTATAGTTGATATTGGTGGCGCGGCCATAAGCGATTGTCAGACGGCCTCCCTTTATGTAGTCGCCGAAAGTGATGAAGGCGCCTTTAAATTCACCGTCATAGGTATAGCCGGTAACCCCCATTTTGACGGGGAACTGTCCGATACCGATGAGGTTCTTTGACGGTCCGAAAGGAAGGTTCGTGGTGTCCTGTTTCTTACCGAACTGGAATGTGGTCCAAAGACGGTTCAAATGAAGCTCACCATCGCTGTGTCCGGCGCGGACGCTTTCGTTTCCGTTTTTATCGTATGTGTATTTATTGATATCGTAAGGGTCTCTGCCGTTCATGCCCATGTAGGTCTCAAGCTGCCCGTACAGGGTGCTTCTGTCATTGATCTTGGTCATGGTATTTAAACGGACACGGGTGCCCAGTTCATAGTGTTTTTCTTTTGTGTCTTTGAAAATGTTATCATAACGGTCGATGCCCTGTACACGGAGTTCCGTGAGAAGCGATGTTTTTCCCGTTTTTTTCTCCAGTTCGGAAATACGGACGCCGAGGCTGGAGAGATCATTAGCATACTCTCTTGAAAGCTTGTCTACGACGGACTGCTGATCAGCGGAAAGAGAGTCTCTTTTTGCCAGCAGGCGGGCGGTAATCTGCGCCATTTCGTAACGGGTGATGTGCTTGTCGCCTTTGAATGTGCCGTCAGGATAGCCTTCGACAATGTTCTGGTCTGACAGGGAAGCGACGGCTTCGTATGCCCAGGAATCGCTTTCTACATCAGAAAATGGGTTGGCCGCGGAGGCGGTCATCGCTGCGCCGGCAAAAAATGCGCAGACGGCGGCTCTCAGTATGGTATGTCTCATTGAATAAATCCCCTTGTGGTCCTTGGTTCTCATTTAGATAGCAAGACTTAAACGAAATATAAAAAATGAATGAAATATGTCTCAAAACAGACTTATTATATCTGATGGAAATAAAAACTGTCAATGGTTTTAACGCCTGATGTTAATTGCACATACAAATCGTATATGATAAGCGTGCAGCCGTCATTTTCGTGCAAAAAGAAAGAGGCCTGAAGGCCTCGAAAAGTCAATTTTGAAAGAAATATTATTTTTCTTTTATCGTATTTGTTTGAAAGATATGGATCCCTTTGAGGACGATAAAAGCAATAAGGCACCCGGCACCGCAGGAAACGGAGAAGAGAGAAATATAGAAAAAAGCTCCTTTTGACGACCCCATAAAGAGAGCGGCCACCGGATAAGAGACAAGGCCGCCGATGAGCGATGTGCCCGCGAATTCTCCAAGGACGGCTGCCCACAGTTTTTTCGTACGGTTGTACAGGTATCCCGACAGGAAGGCACCGATCATCGAGCCGGGGAAGGCGAGAAGCGATCCGGAACCGATGATATTCCTGATCACCGATGTGGTAAAGGCGGCGGAAACGCCATACCGCGTGCCGCAGAGAACCGCAAGGAAGATATTGATCATGTGCTGGAGCGGGAAAGCACGGGTCACTCCCAAAGGAAAAGAAAAGACCGGTGAAAGAAGGACGCCTGCCGCGGCGAGGAGAGCGGCAAAAATCCATTTCCGCAAAGAAGAACGACTGTCATTTTCAAACATAATAATCTCCTTTGTAAGAAAATATATTTTCCATAGATGTTTTTTCCATCATAGCACAAATAAAGATAGAATTTATATAGAGCAGTATAATTGACAGTGTCAAGTTGTTGTGGGTAAAAGAGTGTGTAAGATTTCCTGTTTGATGATGTCCTTAAGGAGTATTTCAGAAATCTTATCCTCTATTGGACTAAGATACGGTTCAAGTTCTATAATATTCATAAAGAAGACCTCTTTTCTTTCTTGAATTAGCAACTTTATTGTATTGCAAAAGAGATCTTCTTTTCTACTGTATAAAACACCCACTAAAACTTTATACCAACGTATAATTTAAACAGGCAGTAAGGATTAAGGAAGCATCCTGTCTGCTATATTTTTAAGGTGTATTTAGCACGAACTGATATTTAAAAAAGAGCTCTGACGGTAAGAATTGGGATTGGGTGAACCTCCTTGTCTATAAGGAGGGGGGCACGTCAGTAGTTCAGTAGGGAGCTTTTTTAAATGAGCCTGCGACGCATAAAGCAGCGCTCATCACTGATGCAGTAGCTGGAGGATACTGGCTTGAGGAAATGGCACGAAAAAATAGAGTAGAAATCCTTTTTCCAACCTCCGGATGCGGTCTTTCGTCATCCATAAGCTGACAGCTTTCTTGTTTACTGATAAAAGTGCCACTAACGGCAAGGCGTCATAATGAGGAGAGCGTTAAGCGTCATCCTGAACGAATGTGAAGGATCTATTACCGTGGTGAGGAAGCCGGTAAGACGTTATCCAGAGTGGCAGATTCTTCACTCTGTGCCACATTTCCTCTTCCCTGTTTTCTTATACGGAATGTTTGCCCCCGTTCAGAATGACGTTAAACAGACGGCACAGCTGGGATTCTAACCACTTTCAGGCCTGTCGATAAAGTAGCACCCAGGGTAAGGCGTCATTCTGAGTGACAGTGAAGGATCTGCTGCCGTAGTGAGGAAGACGGTAAGGCGTCATTCAGAGCGCCAGCGAAGAATCTGTACCCGTGGTGGGGAAAACGGTAAGATTTTATTCAATATTAAAAAACCGCTGCCTTTACAGGGAACGGTCCTTTGCTTTCAGTCGGGACAGGTAATAGCGGCGATTTTATCAATTGCGTAGTGGAGTTCACTCACGATTTCCGTGTCGGCGGCTTTGTAATACATTTCTTTTCCGTTGCGGCGGGATGTAATCAGTCCGCAGGCTTTCAGCAGACGCAGGTGGTGGGAAATGGCAGGACTGCTCATGTCCATGATGGCGGCAATATTGATGACGCATTCTTCCATGTGGCAGAGAATCCAGAAAATTTTCAGCCGCGTGGGATCGCTGAGCTGTTTCAGCAGGATGGATACATCGTCGATTGTCTCTTGGGACGGCAGGCGGCTGATGATACGTTCTTCATCATTTCCATGGTGGTGCGGAAGTCCGTATTTATTTTTTGTCATATGGTATACCTCTTTAGAAATTATTTTTCTTAATTGTAACATACATAGAAAAATGGCAGGATAAATTTATCGGAAAAGAGTCTTGACAAAAGGTAAAAGAATAAATATAATATGATTAACGATTAAATGGTTATTTAAGCGTAAAATAAAGGAGAAGAAAAATGAAAAAAAGTTACAAGATCGACGTGGACTGCGCTGCATGCGCGCTGAAGATGGAAGATGCCGCCAAAGCGACGGCAGGCGTTAAAGACTGCGTAGTTAATTATATGCTGCTCAAGATGAATGTGGAATTTGAAGACGGGCAGGATCCGAAAACCGTTATGCAGGAAGTGTATAAGAACTGCAAAAAGGTGGAGGATGACTGCGAGATTTTCCTAAAATAAAAAGGGTTTGACAGGCTGTTAGAATATTGGCCGGCAAGGGAAAAGAGGCTGACATGAACAAGAAACAGAAAAGAAATTTAATGCGCATTATCGTGGCGGCAATCTTGATGATTGTCCTCCATTTTGCGCCGGTAAGCGGTATGGTACGGTTCGGGCTTTACCTGGTTCCTTACTTGATTATCGGGTACGATATTTTGTGGAAAGCCTTTAAAGGCGTGAAGAACCGGCAGCCTTTTGATGAAAGCCTTCTTATGGCGATTGCCACGCTGGGGGCGATTATCCTGGCTGTTTATGAAGACGGTGATTACACGGAAGCCATCGGCGTCATGCTTTTCTACCAGATCGGCGAATGGTTCCAGAGCTATGCTGTCGGCAAGAGCCGCAGAAATATCAGCGAACTGATGGATATCCGTCCTGATTACGCAAATGTGGAAAGAGAAAACGGGCAGCTGGAAGCGGTCGATCCTGACGAAGTGGAAGTGGGGACGATCATCGTCGTGAAGCCCGGTGAAAAGATTCCAATCGACGGCGAAGTGGTGGAAGGCAGTTCTACACTGAATACCAGCGCCCTGACAGGGGAAAGCCTGCCCCGTGAAGTGGAATCGGGCGATGAAGTCATCAGCGGCTGCATCAATATCAATGGTCTTCTGAAAATCCGGACGACGAAAGAGTTTGGGGAATCGACGGTTTCTAAAATTCTTGATCTTGTGGAAAACGCCAGTTCCCGTAAATCAAAAGCGGAAGATTTTATTTCTAAATTTGCCCGTGTATATACTCCGGCCGTGGTAGCGGCGGCGATCGCTCTTGCCCTCGTTCCTCCGTTTGTCCGTATGGGATTCATGGGGGTGCCGGCTGACTGGGATGTGTGGATTTACAGGGCGCTTACGTTCCTCGTTATTTCCTGTCCTTGCGCGCTGGTTATCAGTATTCCCCTGAGTTTCTTCGCCGGCATCGGCGGCGCGAGCAAGGCGGGCGTCCTTGTAAAGGGATCGAACTATCTGGAAACGCTCTCCAAGGTTAAGACGGTGGTTTTTGATAAGACCGGTACCCTGACCAAAGGGGTGTTCCAGGTGACTGCCGCCCATCCGCAGGAAATGAGTGAAAAAGAACTGCTCCATCTGGCGGCCCATGTAGAACGGTACTCCACGCATCCTATCGCGGCTTCTCTCCGTGCAGCGTATCCTAACGAATCGGACAGCTGCCGTGTGGAAGCAGTAGAGGAAATAGCCGGGGAGGGGATCCGTGCCCATGTAAACGGCAATGTAGTATGTGTGGGAAATTCCAAAATGATGGAAGCCGTAGGCGCCGAATGGTATGACTGCCATCGTCATGCTGCGGGTACGGTCATCCATGTGTCCATCAATGGAAGATATGCAGGTCATGTGATTATTTCCGATGTGGTGAAAGAAACATCAAAAGCGGCCATTGCCGCTCTGAAATCAGTGGGTGTCGCCAGGACGGTCATGCTCACAGGTGATGCGAAAGAAGTCGCTGATGCTGTAGCAAAGGAACTTGGCATCGACCAGGTACGCAGCGAGCTCCTGCCGGCTGATAAGGTGCAAAACGTGGAAGAGCTCCTTCTGGAGAATAAAGGAAATGGAAATCTTGCCTTTGTCGGTGACGGTATCAATGATGCTCCCGTGCTCACCCGTGCGGACATCGGTATTGCCATGGGCGCGATGGGATCTGATGCGGCAATTGAAGCGGCGGATGTGGTTCTTATGGATGATGATCCCATGAAGATTTCCCAGGCGATTCGGATTTCCCGTAAATGCCTGTCTATCGTCAACCAGAACACTTGGTTCTCTATCGGTATCAAGCTGGTTGTGCTCCTCCTGGGAGCGGTCGGCATTGCCAATATGTGGTTTGCCATCTTTGCCGATGTAGGCGTCATGATTCTTGCCGTACTGAATGCTATGCGTGCTCTCTTTGCAGGACGGACCGCATAAAAAGAAAGTGGATCTTGTGAAATAATAAACAATAATAATGAGAACAAATAATAACATCGACCGCGGAGGTTTCCCTGCCCCGCGGTTTTTGCATGGAAAGCAGAATGGAATCGTAAAAGAATAGTTAGCTTGCAGCTGACAGCTCACAGCTGATAGCTTTTATCTTCTTACCATTTTCCTCACCACGGGTATAGATCCTTCGCTGTCGCTTCAGGATGACGTCTTATGGTCTTCCTCATCACGACAGCAAGCCTTCGTCATCGCTCCAGGTGACACCTGACCGTCTGCCGTCATTCAGCACTTTTAGCTGACAGCTGCCAGCTAACGGCTAATAGTTTACAGCTCACAGCTGATAGCTTTTATCTTCTTACCATTTTCCTCACCACGGGTATAGATCCTTCGCTGTCGCTTCAGGATGACGTCTTATGGTCTTCCTCATCACGACAGCAAGCCTTCGTCATCGCTCCAGGTGACACCTGACCGTCTGCCGTCATTCAGCACTTTTAGCTGACAGCTGCCAGCTAACGGCTAATAGTTTACAGCTCACAGCTGATAGCTTTTATCTTCTTACCATTTTCCTCACCACGGTAATAGATCCTTCACATTCGTTCAGGATGACGATTAACGTTTCTCTCATTATGAAGCCTTAACGTCTTATACAAGGATCAAGGAGCCGGCAGTCAGAAGAAGCTGCTGGCGCACGTAGTGTAACTGAGGATACTCGCTTGTCGTAATGATTTAAATTGTAAAAGAATAGTTAGCTTGTAGCTGATAGCTTTTATCTTTTTACCGTTTCCCTCATCACAGTAACAGATTCTTCGCTGGCGCTCAGAATGACGTCTAATATTCTCTGTCATTATGATGCTTAGCGTCCCTCCGTCATTATGACGCTTTCCGTTCCCCATCGTTAGTAACGCTTTCATCCAATCGTCATTCAGAACGGGGGTAAGAATGTTGTGTGGGAAAATGAGAAACGGCAGCGTGACACGGAGTGAAGAATCTATTACCCTGATGACATTTTATCGTCTTCCTCACTACAGCAGCAGATCCTTCGCTGGTGTACTGGATGACGTCTTACTGTATCCCGTTTGTACCCTGCAGGAATGCAATAAAAAAGAACCGAAACAAGTCGGTTCCTGATGTATACAAATCAGACGGTATCCAGGTTTTTCAAAATTTTTCCAAGGACACCCTGGAAAATTTTCATGTCCGTATCCGATACGCCCTGGTAGAAACGTCTGTCCAGGGCGATGGCTTCTCTGCGGCTGACTTCTTCCACTTCTTTTGCCCGGTCGGTGAGGAAGAGGCGGTATTTTCTTGCATCTTCTTCGACCCGCTCTTTGCGTATGAGACCCTTTTTAATCATGGTCCGTACCATGACGGTGATTGTGGGATTGGTCAGGTGGAGGTGGTCTTCCAGTACTTTCTGGGTGACTACTTCCTTTTTATGTGTGGACAGGTAGGCGATGATAAGCGCCTGGCGGGCGGTGAGCCCATATTTCTTCATGATGGAAGACTGTTTCAGGAGCATGCGTTTATGTGCCTGCCCCAGATTATACGTCAGCCCCATCTGGTCGCTTTTTTTCAGGTCGTCAGGGTGTAAATGGATTTGCTTTTTCATGGATACCACCTGTCTCTGTTTATACAAAACTCACATACGGTTATAAAGGAAATAGAAGGGTACACGAGCGGAATTTACGGTAAAAAAACGTAAGTAACTTGCGCAGGAATGTTACGGCTGCTCTGCAGTTCCTGCTGAAGCAAGGGGAATCATGGTCTCATCATGGGGGGCTTTTCGGGGTTCCGTCATAATCCATCTGTCCCTGCTGTCAATTTCCCCGACCAGGATCCGTTCTCCTACATGGATGCGGAACAGGATATGGCCGTCTGTATCAATGCGCTCTACGGAAAAATGATTACTTGAGACGGTATATGTGTTTTTCCAGACGATACTCATGTTTTGACGGATTATAATCGTCATCCTGCCGTCTTTATATTCTTTTTCAAACGCGGTAAGCCGGCCGAACCCGTCATTGAAAAATACGGTAGACGCTTCATCGGCGCCGTCATCGGCGGAATAAAAAGAAGAATATAAGATTTGATTATCCATACCGGAAACGCTGTTATGGATAATAACGGCTGTCCCTTTTGCGGTATTGGCAAATACGGCGCAAGGCAACAGAACCGCCACTGTAAAAATGATCGGTAAATATGACCGGACAGACATGAAAAGTCCTTTCTGTAATCGGCTTTCTGATTTTATACTGCTGCATACTAAGCTGCATGGAGTCATAAAGTTAATATGCCATCATTATTTTACCATGTTTTTCATGAAAAATGGATAGCCTGCATTGTATTTTTATATAGAGGCTAAAGAATTTTTCTTATCCCCGTTATAAAAAAGAAACCGACCGGCGTTTGACTTTTATGGTACCGCCGTAAAATTGTAATATTTCAAGTCAGTTGGTATACTAAAAGAAATATAGAGAAATTCAGCGGGGAGCAATATGAAAATTTTGGTCAGTGCCTGTCTGCTGGGAGAAAAGTGCAAGTACGACGGCGGAAGCAATTTCAATGAAACGGTGGCGGCGTTTTGCAGAGGGAAGGAAGTTATTGCCGTCTGCCCTGAAATTTCTTCCGGTATGGGAAGTCCGCGGGTGCCTGCGGAAATCGTTAACGGAAAAGTAACCGATAGAAATGGGAAAGACGTGGATGAAATCTACCGCGGCGGTGTGGAAAAGGTCATGGAGGAGATTAAAGGTGAAGAAATTGAATTGGCGGTTTTAAAAGCACGGAGCCCTACATGCGGTGTCCGTGAAATTTATGACGGCACATTTACGGGAACGAAAATCAAGGGCGCCGGTATTTTTGCCGAAGCGCTTATGGAAAAAGGAATTTCCGTGATGGATGAAGAGGAATTGCAGACAAATTTCTTTTTGAAACATAAGGAGGAACTATGAAAAAATTATTAGCAATGACTGCATTATCAGCGGCGCTTTTTTTCGGGCAGACTGCTGCGGCGGAAGAAAAAGCGGCAGAGGAAGTAAAACCGTCCCGTGTGGAAATGGTCCTCGTTCTTGATGAAAGCGGCTCCATGAGCGATCTGACCAGTGATACGATCGGCGGTTTCAATTCCATGATTGAAAAAGAGAAGCAATCCGGTGAGAATGTCCGCGTGACAACGGTACTTTTCAGCGACCGCTATAAAATTCTCCATAATCACCGTGACATCAAAGATGTGGAAAAGATGACGGAAAAGGATTATACCCCCGGCGGCATGACGGCGCTTCTTGACGCAGTGGGAAAGACAATCCGCCGCATTGACCTTATCGGCCACACTCGCAACAAGGCGATGGGAAATAAAGTGCTTTTTGTTATCATTACTGACGGTAAGGAAAATTACAGTGAAGAATATACTTATGATACGGTAAAGAAGCTTATTAAAGATCGCAAGGAAGAAGCAGGTTGGGAATTTATTTTCCTCGGCGCGAATATTGATGCCGCAGCGGAAGCAGAAAACCTGGGTATCGGCAGCGACCGCGCGGTCAAATATAAAAATACGGGCAGCGGTGTCCGCGCCAACTTCAAGGCAGTGGCGGAAATGTCGGACTCTCTTGCCAAGTCGGGGAGAGTGTCAGATGAATGGAAATCACAGGTAGAGGAAGACACTGATGAAAACGTTATGGTAGCTCCGGCAGATACGAAAGAACATACTGCACCATCTGCGAAGCCTGTGAAGAAACATCTTGTAAGCAAAGTAAGAAAAGCAAAATAAAAAATGAAAAAGACTTTCCTGTCAAAGGAAAGTCTTTTTCATTTTTGCTGTCATTGGGCAGAAATGGAAATTCACTCCGCCGGGGTGTTCTCACACAATGGTCAATTTTGTCTATGCAGGCAAAAAAAGAGCCTTTACAGGCTCTTAATCCTTTTCAGTTACCGAAAGGATCTTTTCCTTCGCCGCATTCTTCCGGTGTCTTGCAGTATTTAATCTGTTGGCAGATGCATTTATCTTTCAGCTTGTACAGCTCTGGCATGAAGTCCATGATTCTGTTGAATGTATCATCGTTGATGGAATACTTCGTCCAAAGTCCTTCCCTTCTGGCATCAACGACGCCTGCTTCAATGAGAATCTTCATGTGGTAGCTCAGTGTAGACTGGGACAGGGTGAAATTGGAGAGAATATCACAGGCGGACATTTCCTTGCAGGAAAGCATATCAATGACGCGGAGACGCGTTTCGTCGGACAGCGCTTTGAAAATGGTGGCAAATTCTTTGTAACTCGGTTCGTAATCCATAAAATCCTCTTTTCCGCGGAAATTCCATAAGCAGATTTCCAAGCAGTTCTATCGATACATTTAAATATGTAGCCATTGTAAATGATATAAAAAATATTGTCAATAAATAAAAGCGTATGTATTCGAAAGTTTCATAATAAATGGGAATGAAATGCGTTTAAGGAATGGATGACATGGTAAATGTGTATGAAATTATTTCATTATAAAAGAAAGAAAAACAGCTTATTAAAATGAAAACGTATATACCCGTTTGAAAAAGGTTACCCGGTTTTGCAGATTTTATGGTTTCGCTTTTTCCAGCATTTTTAAGGCCCATGCAGCGGCATTTTTAAAATCTGTTTCGTTCGGGTGCTTTTCCGCTTCCTGTAAACGCGTCAGACGTTCCGGTGTCATGGGGTGGACTTTTTCCGCATGCTCATTCCGTTTTCCGATGTGGAAGGAGTGGACGCGGCCCTGTGACATAAAACCGCCTAAAAATATATTATCTTCTGCCAGCAGCTCTGATGAACTTTTCAGGTAGCTCATTGCCGCAGGAGAGTCGGGATAGGTGCCTGCCGTGCCGTAGATAGCGACTTTCTTTCTATGGAGGGAAGAGAGGACATTTCTTGATGGCATGTCGGCGCCCTGGCGGTAACCCCAGAATCCTACGTAAATCAAATCATAACAGGAAAGATCGTTCGGCTGACGGCCGGATTCAAAAATTTCCTTTTCACAGGGAAGAGCTTCATAAATTGCTTCTCCCACGGCTTTCGTATTTCCTGTGCGAGATGACCAAAGTACGAGTGCTTTCATGATACCTCCTCGACAATCGATTAACTTATATATTTAAATCTTCCTATTTATACTAACCGATGCAGACATTTCCGTAAAGATAGCAGTTTGACAGCAGGCGTATTTCTTCATAAGATGAAATACGGAAATATTTGCAGACCGGAGGAGGCGAGGGAATGAGGCGGTGGATCATGCACGTGGATATGGATGCTTTTTATGCGTCTGTAGAACAGCGGGATCATCCGGAATGGCGGGGGAAACCGGTCATTGTGGGCGGCAGTTCCCGCCGCGGCGTGGTGGCGACTGCATCCTATGAGGCCCGCGCGTTCGGCGTCCATTCCGCCATGCCCGCGGTGAAGGCGAGAGAGCTTTGCCCTGATGCCATTTTTACAGCGCCCCGCTTCGAGGTGTACAAAACCGTTTCAGCTGAAATCCATGAGATCATGCTGCATTATGCTGTGGAAATCGAGCCGCTTTCTTTAGATGAAGCTTTTATGGATATTTCAGGTCTTTGCGGAAAGTATGAAACTCTGGGGGCGGTAGGCCGTGCCATCAAGGCGGAAATAAAAGAAAAAACGGGGCTTGTGGCATCGGCAGGCATCGCGCCCAATAAATTCCTGGCAAAGCTGGCAAGCGATCTGGATAAGCCTGACGGTCTCCGTATCATCCCTTATGGGAAAGAAAAGGAAATCCTTGCACCCCTTCCCGTGCGCCGTCTGTGGGGCGTAGGACATGTGACGGAAAGGAAATTGCGGAATGCGGGGTTTTTGACAATCGGAGATATACAAAAAGCGCCCTTCGCAAAACTGGCTTCCGTTTTGGGGAATCAGGCGTCGCTCATACAAAGGCTGTCTTTCGGTGTGGATGACCGTGCTGTAGAGGCATCACGGCGGATTAAGTCCATCGGCGACGAGTCGACTTACGAAAAGGATTTGACGGAATCTGCAGACATTGACCGGCAGATCGCCATCCACAGCGATGTGGTGGCAAAGCGGCTCCGCAGGCACAAGCTGGCGGGACGGACGATTTCCCTTAAGATACGGTTTGCTTCATTTCGTACAGTGACGCGTTCCCTTTCTTTGGAAGAGGGAACAGATTTGCAGGAGGAAATATATGCCGCCGCGCTGGAACTCAAAAAACGGATTTATATGAATGAGGGGGTGCGCCTGATCGGAGTGACAGCATCTAACCTGGCGCCGCCGCTGGAAACGGTGGATCTTTTTTCGACTGTGAGGGAAAAGCAGGTCAAAGCGGCAGCAGTGATGGACGCCATACAGGAAAAATTCGGGGAGCATGCTTTGCGGAAAGGCTTCTGGCTGGAGGAAGAAAAAAGGAAAGAGATGGAAGAGAAAGAAAACAAGGAAGCGCCCGAAGAAGAGTAAGAGCTCTTTCGTAACGGATAAATTTTATAACAGACACAGGTATATATCACAGGAGGTTAGCATGGTCAACGAAAAAAGAATGAGAGAAACGTTTGAAGAATTGGTACGCATTTATGCGCCCAGCAAAGGGGAACGGGACGTGTGCGATCTTTTAAAAAAGAAATTGAAAGCACTGGGGGCCGCGGAAATCATCGAGGACAATAACGGTTCCGTAGAAGGGGGGGACAGCGGTAACCTGATTGCCGTTTTTCCTGCAAATGCGGAAGGACTTCCGTCAGTGGCGCTCACGGCACACATGGACTGCGTGGAATGCTGCCGGGGGATTGATCCTGTTCTTGAGGGAGGCGTGTACCGTTCCCGCGGCGAAACCATTCTCGGGAGCGATGACAAAGCGGGCGTGGCGGCTATTTTGGAAGGACTCGCGCTGATGAAGGAAAATTTCATTCCTCACGGGAAGGTTACGGCTATCTTTACGGTACAGGAGGAAATCGGTCTTGTCGGTTCAAAGAATATTGAAGAAAAATATCTGCAGGATATTGATTTCGGCTATACGTTTGACGCGGACGGGGAAGCAGGGCATGTTTTCACCGCAGGGCCGTCGCATTACGCGATGAAATTCACATTTCACGGGAAAGCAGCCCATGCCGGCATGGAACCGGAAAAGGGATTGAATGCCATTGCCATGGCGGCAAAAGCCATTGCTTTGTGCCCATCGGGACGGATTGATGAAGAGACAACCTGCAATATCGGAACGATTACCGGCGGGCGCGCGACGAATATAATCCCCGAACTTTGTGTAGTGGAAGCGGAAGCACGGAGCCGTGACGAAGGAAAATTGGAAAAGCTGGTTGGTGAAATTGTGGCCGCTTTTGAAAATGCCGCCGGGACATTTCCTTCCGGCACACTGGAAATAGAAAAAGTAAAAGAATACGACGCGTTCCGTATCGAAGAAACCGCGCCGCTTATGAATTTATTCCGCATGGCCTGCAAAGAAGCGGGATTTTCTGTAAAAACAGCGCCCTGCGGAGGAGGAAGCGATGCGAACTTTTTCTGTGTGAAAGGATTTCCTTCCGTCCTGGTCGGTGTGGGAATGACAGATTTCCATACCAATCGTGAAAGCCTGAGAGAAAAAGATCTATATGATGCAGGGGAACTGGTATATCGCCTCTTAGAAGCAGAAAGTCATTTTGCGGGAGAATCGGAAGCGTAATTGTCCGGCCCGGGAGTTCCGGTCTTTTGGTGTAAATGCGCAGAAACGGGAAGCTGCAGTCTATAAAAGAATAAATTTCCCGGATTTTAACGGAGAGAGAAATTTATGGAGAATATTAAAGGTTTTTTGTCAATGAGTGAAGAAGAAAAAATAAGAAGGATCAAATCTCTTGATCCGAAAGAAGTCATTCGTATCCTGACATCTGTCGGTACGAATGCATTAAGTGCGGAACTGCTGAATCAGCTTGCCGTTGCTTATAATAACAGCATTCAGCCTGAAAAGGCGATGGAAACGCTGGACTTGGTCAAAGAACAGGAGCGGGATGCCAAGTGGTATTACCGGTACGGCTATGCCTGTGCCGCTATTTCTTTGCGTCTGCAGGAAAAGAAGTTTTTGTACCAATGGAAAGCGCTTGAAATGATTGAAAAGGCGATCATAGGCAGTAAGACACAGGAAGTGATTGACTGGTGTCTGGAAATAATGGATCTACGGCCAGATCTGACTGAACTGGCAAAAATGAATCCGTCGTCATTTCCCCGTCTAAGTGCCTATTATTTGAAGGCGCGGCCGGACAATGAGGGCAGTGAGGAAAAGGAAAAGTATAAAAAAGTTTCCGCCATAGAATGGATTTTTAATCAAAAGGAATACTTACCGGATGCATTTGCCCGTGACTTCAATATGTATATGGCGAAACGGTATCCTGATGACTGGTCGGAGGGCAGGGCCGATGAGTTTGTATTGGAGGAACCGGAAATCCTTGTCACTTATGAAGCATGGATACGGAGCCCGGCACAGCTGCATGACAATGAACGGCTGAATGAAGAAGATGATCTGAAAGAGGAAAATAAGGATAATGATATGTGGCAGGTAGAAATCATGGCACATTTGAAAGCGGATAACGGGAAAGCATTTACTTTGCAGGAACTCATTTTCAAGTTACAGAACCTGATGGCAGATAAAGAGCTGGGGGATCATGTATTTCTGGAAGGAATGGAGTATGAAGGACATGAATGCGAAGGGAACGGGCTTATCGATAATCCTGACGGGATTCCTGTGTTTTATGTCTGCTGCGGGAGTTGAGAGTCATCAAATGGGAAGATATGATAGATCCGGCTCGTGAAGGGAGAATGGGGAATGAATACAGAAAATAAAATGAAAAAGATTGTCATCATAGCAGGGGTAGTTATTATATTTCTTTTGGCGGCGCCCTATCTTTACAAGATGCTTCTGTACGGAGTGGGGTGGGTGATATGGGGATTCATGGCGTATTTCATCGGTGGCGTTCCATTGAGTGACATATTGAGTTGGTGGCATATTTTCCTGGAGTGATATGTTAGACCGGCGGTGTATCTGAAACGGAGGATCAGATGAATCTCATAGAAAAAATAAAGGCAATAGAGATATATGTATGCGAAAATTTTGAAGAACTGGGGCTGGATGATCCTGTAGAGGAAGAATATTTTTCTGCTTATGAAGAAATAAAAGGCGCTTCGGACAAGGAGCTTCAAACCTTTGAAGAAGACTATGGAGTTTCTCTGCCTGAAGACTGGAAAAAGCTTTACCGCTATAAGAACGGCAGCGGTTTTTTCAGCATACTGCCCTGCGTATTGGGAAAGGGGGAGTATGCATTTTCTCTCTTGTCTTTAGAACAGATAAGGCGTGTAAAGGGATACTTTCAGAACAGGGATGCACTGCTGACAGATTTTCCTGATTATTTTTCCAAAGAAGATATAGGGCGGATGGCGGACGCCAGACTGCGGCCGTATTTATTTCATACGAAATGGTTTCCCTTTGCGGAGTATTGTGACAGCTGCTACTTGATGCTGGACTTTGCGCCCGGAAAGGCGGGGAAAGAGGGGCAGATTCTCTGTTACGTGCATGATCCGGACAGTGTAACTTATGCGGCGGAAAATATAACAGACGTGGTGGGCAGCATTATCAAAGATAATCATATAGTAAAGAGAGACAGGCAATGAGAGGAGCTTCGTCAGAATGGACAGTATGGAATGGTTTCTGGGAAGCGTCGCTGTATTGACTGCTGTCCTGCTTGTTGGTCTGGATACGGTACGCTCCCTGCAAAGATATCGGGTGAGACTCGGACGGCTTCTGAAAAATCTGACATTGACAGAACGGATAGAGATTGATTTGGGAGCATGGCTTGCCGTTACGGTTATTCTCGGCATGAATACGTGGTATTTTAATGAGTCTGATGTGGGCATGATGACAGCTCTCCTTCTGGCGTATATTGTCTGTGGTGTAATTAACGGTGTGCCTCTTGGATGGTGGATTCTGTGGAAAGCCCGGCAGTCCGAGCGCCTTGATTCCGGAATTGTGCCCGAATTGCGGAGGGACTTTTACTATTTTTCCATTATTTTGTCCATGGGGGCTACGATCGCTGTTGCTACGGGAATGGCTGCGGCCAGTCTGATTTTTGTAAGATGGATGGCCGGGCGGTAAAGGAAAAGCCTTTACATGTCCCTTGCCGCGGCAGTGTTGCCGGTGTGCTTGTTTTGTGGACAGAGGATCCGTTTGTGGAAGAGGGGATGCGGAAGGATCCGGCGAATTAAAAGAAGGGGAGAGAGATGTTTTCAAGCGTACCGGCGGAAATTTTGGGATTGGTGGCGGGATGGGGATTTCTTCTCATCGTGGCAGCTTTTTGCTTTCCTATACGTTCGTCTTATCAGAAACCGATAGGGAAGGGGAAAATCGTAACGACGGCTGCAGTTTCTTCTATTGTTCTCGTGTTGGGGATAGGAGCACTTTCTAATCTGTTTCTGTCATGGGAGAAAGCGGGGCCGTCATTTCTTTTGTGGCTCACAGGAATTGCAGTACTTGAGATAGGTTTATTGCTTGCTTTTACTTACAGAAAAACACGGAGGTGGCGTAAACAAAATCCTTTATATGCTGTCGTCAGGATGGAATGCCGCTATGGGTTGTGGAAAGAGCGGGGCGTCATGCTCCTTTCCATAAACCGGGTTCCCGTTCAATATTCCAATGATGCGGTTGTTGCGGGAAGGACAGCATATATCCGCGCGGGGGAACACACTCTGGAGCTGGCGGGATACACAGCAAGGCATGGCTATAAACGGCCTTCATTTCCTGTGGAGGAGGGGCGGTGTGAAAAGACCGTTGCACTGAAAGCCGGCCGACACTATCAAATTATATTTGACAGGAAACGTAAGATATTCAATATTAATGAGGGAAAATGACAATCATACGGATAGGTGCATTCTGTCTGTCAGCGTTATTTTCAGGAGGATTCAATGGAAAAACGGCCTGATTTTGAGACATTGGCCTCTTATGAAGAGTTCAAAAAATACTACTGGTACCGTAAAGAACTGTCCGGTATATGCAGAAAATTCGGGATCGAATACAGGGGAACCAAACAGGAACTGAATCATCATATAGCAGAGTACTTTTGCGGAAAATTGGCGGAAAGGAAAGGTGTACCGCGCCTTTTTAAAAAAGTATCTGATATAGAATTACATACGCCGCTTTTGGACTGCGGTTTTTCCTTTAACGCTTTTTTCAGGGAGTATTTTGCGAAACAGACAGGAACCAGGCCTTTTAAATTCACGGCGGATATGGCGGCGGCATGGCGGAAAGTAAAGAAGGAAGAAGACAGATTGTTTACCATGCAGGATATGCTGGATGTATACCGGGGAAAATCGGACTATGCAAAGTATGACGCATCGGTTTGTGAGTGGAACCGATTTGTAAAAGATTTCTTCCGGGATAAAAGGAACACGGGATTTCGTTATCCGCTGCGGATGGCGGCTGCCCTATGGCAGGCAGTGAAAGAATCTGACCTACCGAAAGTATATTCTTCTGATTTAAGAGAAAGGTATAAAATGCTTTTGGCAAAGAAGGAGAAAAGCTTCTCCAATTTTAAAACATCCAAGGAGAATAAAGGTCATGAGTAATTCCATATCTCTGCCGTTCCTGATCATAGCAACGGGGACCATACTCTTTGTGTATATGAGTGTGGTGATCATGGAGCTCCGCTCTGCTTATGAAGAGAGTTTCTGGAAGCAGGCGCTGAAAATAGGAGGCATCATTTTCACCTTGATAACCCTGCTCTTTTTGGGATTGGATTTTGTGCTGACCCGGTTTCGGGAAAAAGCATTTTTACTGGCGCCCGGCATGCCTATATTGGGTATCATCCTTGTGTACATGAGAAGTATTGTGCTGGCATGGCGGTGGCGGAAAAGGAATCCGTCTCATGCCCTTATCCGGATGAAAAGACGCGGCGGTTTCCTGAAAGCCGTCGGCGCCGTAATCCTTTCTGTAGACGGCGTGCCGATTCAAAAATCGAAAGCGGCTGTTGTGGTCGGAAAGAGCGTATATATTCTTCCCGGGGAGCACAGGCTGGAAATGGCGGGATATACCTTGCGGCACCAGCTGTCGAATATACCGTCTTTTCCAAGTAAGGGAAAGCAGCAGGAGCGGACGGTCCGATTTACCGGCGGCAGGCGCTATATACTCCGCTATGAACCGGCGGGCAGAAAGCTTGAAATAAGTGATAACGGGCCGATCTGATTTATACCGCTGCCGTTATGTTTATGCTATAATCAAAAACCAGAGGGGAGTTATCCCGCTGAATAAAATCATGGGCTTGTCATAGAAATCATTTTGAAAACGTTATAGGTGCACAGGAGGAAAAACATGATATCTGTATTTGATACGCAGCCCGTCATTCTGGAAGAAAAAGACGGACATGTACTGACGGTCAGCAGAAACGGTCTGCTGTATAAAGACAGCAATGGGGAAGTTTTAAAAGATGTGGACTTTGAAGACGTAAATGGGATTCTGCCTTTACGTTACCTGAATTCGAACATCAGTTATAACCTTATTTTCCGCGGCCGGAACTGGAAAAATATGGCTTCTGAGCTGGATACGGATCGGTACAATACCTCTGGCGGCCATAATATACGGGAGACCAAAGCCATTATTACCGCTTTTGCCCGTCATAAGCTGACTGATGATTTTCCGGACAATCTGGACACACTGGACTTGCCGCTGGATTATTCTTACTTTAAAAAGAGGGAAACCCGCCTGTCCGGAGGGGTGATTACAAATGGGAAAAAGGAAATCCCCATCCATGATATCCGCCGGGTCAAATGCATTACAAACGGTACGATCAGCAATCTGTGCATCTATACTACGGATAAAGGAAGATTTTTCTTTGACATGCCGAAGATGACCGTTACCCTGAACGCTTTGACCGTTCCTTTGCTGGAAGCCGTCATGACCAGAAATACAGGGCATGGAATTGATTTCTCACGGGGTGACGGTTTCGGGCAGAGCACTTCGGAATTTGTCATCATCCGTTACCTGGATTCCGGGTACTTCCTCCATAAGGACGGCACGGCTCATGAGGATTGGCAGAAGACTGCCTGTGACCGCACTGCCGGTTATGGGTACGATTTGAAAATGCTGCTCCAAGAATGAATAAGATGATGACATATAAAGAGAGTCTGCAAGGCGCGGCTCTCTTTTTTGCCTGGAGCCGTTTTGCGGGATCGGCCTAAGAAATGAAGGTTCGTTTCTTTTTTTGTGTCCGGACGACGGCGGCCGAAGGAGGAAAAAGCATGGCGGATGCGTATGATGAAATGGAAAGATTGATGAAAGAGTATGAAGCGCTGGCACAAAGCGATCTCCCTGCCGCTCTGGAAAAAATGATTGATTTGTATTTTGATGAAACATATGAAAATACGTTCAATTATGATGTATATGACGGTATCGAATTATGGCTTCAGGAAAATGCGGACGGCAGGCTGCTGGCATCTGTCCGGAAATACAAAGGCGCGCCGGGGTATGCCAGGCTGGCGGAGACAATCCGCACAGGTATGAAAGGTTAGCCTTCTGCGTAAAGGATTCCCTTGGTATCTGTTTTTGATTCAGGGAACGGCCGGATATTTCCGAGGCCTTGTTTACAGAAGTAAATTATCTTGTGATTTGAGGCATTATATGGATGAATTGTTTGAACGCTTGGTTTTCATTTTTGGTTTTCTGTATATTTTTAAATGGATGCTGGATTTCTTAGTGAAGAAATTTCATTTGCACACCGGAATCTTTACCATAGAAGGAAATCAGCTGGTTGTCCGTGCGTTATTTTCTGTCAGGTATGAAAAGGATAAGATAGCAACGATCATTTTTTCCTGCATGCACAGCTGGCGCATTCCATGGGCTCATGCAGGAAAGATGTTGATTATCATGAAAGACGGGACAAGAAGCGGACCGTTCCAGTTTGACAGCGGATCCCGCACCGGAGAATTCTGCCCGATCCTCGATTCCGGAGAAGATATCGAGCGGACCATAGCGTATTTACGGGAGGAGTTAAAAAGACATGGTATTTCTTCTGTCTATAGGAAATAACGGAAGGCAGAAAAAAGTGGAAAAACGGGCTGAAGAGACAGCAGAAGATGTTTATCAGCGGGGTATGGAATGATGGAAACGGTATTATTGGCTTTTATGCTGATAGCGGCTGTCTGTATAGGAGCCGCGACGTATAATTTAATGAAACTCTCCTCTCTTCCTGCGCGGGAACGGTATAAAGTTCTCCGCTTCAAAGGAGACAGCCTGACCATAGGATACGGACTGTTTGCTCATACATATAAGCTGAATGAAATTTTAGAAGTACAATTTGTAAAATTTCCTATAAGAGGCCGTTGGAGTCTGGGCGGTTATGTGGGTGAATTACGGGTGATTAAAATGAATGGTCATCGGTGCCGGTGGATTTCTTTTGACGGCAGTGTGTACTATGGACATATAGTTTGGATTACCAATGAACACATCATTGATTTATCCACGGATTTACTGATGAAAGAGCTTCGGCAGCATGGGGTCCAATGCTTTAAGGAACGGAATTGGTGTTCCTGAGCTGCACTTGTGCGGATGCATGGAGGTACAGGATTTGATAAAAGAACCGTGAGATATGCTTCTGAAAACTTGTGATGACATAAGGGCGGTGTGTAGATGATGGACATTAAACGACTCTTTCAAATTCCCTTGATTTTTTTGCTGATTCCCCTGTTCTTCCTGGTTATGTTAATTAAGATATATATATTTCAATATATAATCATAAACCGCATTGCCGTTTGGGGAGGCTCTTTCTGGATGGTACTGTTTCTCTTTTGCCTGCCTGCGTTGGAAGTACTCTCCGTGTGGAAGATTATTGTGTACCATTACGGTTGGAAAGTCCGGGAAAAACTCATCTCTTCGTCTTACAGCAGGGGAGATATCCTGGTGCTCTATCAAGCCATAAAAAGTTGGGATACAGCCTATCTGGGCGGAGCGCTTCTGGATGCAGCCATAACGGCAGTTGAAGCCGTGTGTTTCCTGGCGACACCTTTGTTTCTTTTCCTGCCCTGGGTTCTGTATGGTGTGATTGCGAAATGGTTTGGACTGCCTGCCGTTATTTCTTTCTAAAGGATTATAAGAGGACGAATGTAATATTCATAGTCCCTTGAAGTTTTATACTGTTTCTGATGCGCGTTCCAATCCTGACGGTCAGCTCACTGTCCATAACAGAACCGGAAAAATCTTTGAGCGTGTGAAGAAACGCCATGGTAAGATTTTTGACGCAAATGATGAAATCAAACTCAGTCCGTGCAGCTTGGCGTTGGGACAGCATACTATACGTTGTAATGACCATCTGTGTGTTCGGGGCATTAGGCTCGTTCTTTATGCTACACGATACGAAAGCAGCAATAGAAAAAATTTTCTTTGATGGGAAATGACTTCAAAGAGTAAGAAAAAAGAGCCTTACAAATCCCGTTTTTAGTGATGGATAAATCAGGATTTAAATAATAAATAAAATGAAATGATAAGTGAGAAAGGGTAAATTATGGGAGTAGATCATTTACAGGATGAACCAAAACTTATCTTGACATATCCTCATAAGTCTACATTTAATAGGATAGGCTTTTCATCCATGGTATCTTTATCTTTTATTGTTCTGTGGATACTGAATCATCTTATGAGTTATAATACTGATTTTTCAGATAAAATTATTATGGCAATAGTGCTGGTTGGCGCTCCGCTCCTTATATGGTTTATGGGATATTATCTCTTCATAAATGGAGTGAAATTAGAAATTTACGAAAATAATATCGTTAAATATTATACTTATGGAAGCAGAGGGCGGAGTGTATTGCATTTTAAATTTAAACTCGAAGATATAGAACAAATAAAATTTAAAAAGCGTCCGTTTAATTGCCTAAAGCTGACCATCAAAGTTCGGAATCCTGTTTTTTATGGGTTTCATGAGAAGAAACTAAATAAGTTAATGAGTGTAAATCTCATTGCGGATAGAAAAGAATCGGAATTTTTTATGCAACAGATGGAACAATTCCAAATAAAACAAAGAAGAATGATTGAACGATAAAAGTCCGCTGGAGAATAATTGATATGGGTTAAGAAAAGCACTTCCAATTAATTGATGAATAGTCAAGAAATAATAATCCTGATACAAGGAGAACAGTTACAGAAGACCGTCGGACCGTTTCCTGCGCCGCCCCCATGTGCCAATGGGATGTTTTTCTTCCTCCGGAATTGTCAGGCAGGGCATGTAATAATCACTTTGCAGTTCGTACCAAAGACCGTTGTTGTTATCATAAATGTACTTATCCATAAAAAGTATTATAGAATACGACAGGGATTGGCATGCGCTGATACAGGCGCATCCTTATTTATATTTTGAGTAATACCGTCCGCTGTAAGGCGTATGGAGAGAGGGATATATGGACAGCTTCTTTTGTAATAGTATAGGAAAAAATAAAGAATTGAATACCATGCTGATGCATGAATGTGATATTTATTTTTATGAACAGCTTCAGGACGTGCAGTTTTCGGAAAATCAGGAAACCTACTCCATGCTGTGCAGGGCTTTTGCCTGTGACGGCAGCGGAGGCGAATATGTTTTTCTTGAAGACGACAGTATTGGTTTCATCAGCAGTGAAGGCAGTGTCGGGAGAGTAGCGGAAAACATGGACGAATTATTGACGTTCCTGCTCCATGCCGGATGTATTTCTGACTTTGATTGTAAATATCTGTATGAAAATCAAACTTTGCTTCATACCTTTTGCGCGGCATATGTGGCAAAAGTAAGAGCCGATTATAAAGAGCGGAATCGGGACTGGGACAATATTCGCAGTGCCATAGCCGAAAAATTATCTCTTTCTTTTAATCCCGATCAATTAGCCGGTTTGGCTATGAAATTTTATGAAGCCGCTATGAGGGAACCTGCTTTTTCCTGTACATACCCGGATGGAGAAAAAGAATACAGGTGTGACCCCGTTCTTTCCGATATCATAGGAATGTGGGTAACCGGGCTTTTGAACATGACAGAAGAAGAAATCAAGGGATATAAATAAAATAGGAGTCCGGTTATAAGCTCTGTGAAGAAAATATATGGTATCCTTACATAAAAACAGGTTGTTAAAAAATTAGGAGGCATGATGGGTATTGTACGTGTAAAAGAATTTGAAGAGGAGTTTGAGCAGGAAGAAATTGAAATCTATGCACTGCTTCGAGAGGCGCCCAATGGTGCCGCAGCTTACTTGAAGGATTATCTCAGGCCTCTTGTCTATACGGATGCTACCGTAGACTGCAAAACAGGGGCGCTGGATCGGCGTGAGGGGATTCTTACCTGGCTTATTTCGTCAGATCGTGAAGCGGGCTGGGGCTATGACTTCAAGCAGTATGGGATTTACAGGCTCTTAGTCAGAAAAGCAAAAATCAAAATGTTAGATGAGAATAGGGTGGCGTCATGGAACAATCGGTACCTGGTACTGAAAGTTCTGGAATGGGATGCCGGACAGAAGGAGCTGGAAGCCCTGGCAGCCTATTTACAGCAGCCTAAATACATTCACACACAGCGGGGAGACTTTCTGTTAAATCGGCAGTATAAATGGTACGAAATGAAGACACCGGACTGTGGTTTTACCTTAGATGCGGATGAAGGTTCTGACGAGACCTGTGAAGCTGCATTAGCCGCATATAAGAAGCATGAAATGAATATGCCCGAACTGGATCGGCAGCTTCGCGCCTATGCTGCCGGTCATATGTTGGACACAGCGAACGACTGGCTGGGCGATGCTGATGAGGGACCGATTACGGCAGAGCAATTTGCAGATCGGATCACCTTGTCCGAATTGGCTTTCCGTAACGACGGATCAATAGAAGCGTATTATGATGACGGGGATATTTTCTGGGGACACTGCATCATTGTGCGTATGGATAAAAACGGAAACATAGAGGATGCGGAAATCGCCGGGTGACCGGAGAGGGAAGCTTGAAGAAAAGGGGACAAGGATATGATTTGTGGCAGATATGCGGAACGGCATGATTGACCTCGATTTGATATGAGAGAGTAACCGAAAGATTGATGAGATGGATTGATATGCATGATAAACCGGTCAATAAAATTGAAAATAAAACAGAAGAAAGGGAAGAGGACACGGAAAAATTTTACGTAGCCGAAGAAGGTGTTCCCTTATATATTTGCGATCAAAATGCGCTTATTGCTTATTACGGAAGCGAAATAGGATTGAACCGGACGATTGTATCGCCCCGGGGAGATGGAATTTATTCGGCAAGATTTCCGCTGCTGGACGTCGCTCTTCCCTTTTTGGTGTATGGAAGGGGCCTGCTGTTTTTAGATGCCTATTATTTACTGGCAGAAACAGTTAATAACAATACATGGAGACCGATAACCAGTGTCATGATTGACATTCATAGAGGGAAGTATGCCGGCCTGGAACACCGGTATTCCCGTATATCTGTGGAAGAGAAGGGGATAGAATTGAAAAACGGCCATGACGGACATTCTTTAAGGTTGCAGGATGTTCATGGCCTGAAATGGATTCGGTTATAGGATTGGTTTGCCGCATTTGAAGCGGTGGATATGACTTACGAAAAGAACAGGTCTTTGTGAGGGGGACAATGATTAGAATCTGTTTTTATAATTATGGCGGCGGTATGCTCCATGTGAGCAGGGAGTTGGAGATTGACGGGGAAGTCGATGAGTATCTTATCCGGCATATTCCCGGCCTGCAGCTGGAAGCAACGGACAGTGAAGCGGATATGGATGATAACAGTATTTATTATTTTAGCGGTAAGAATGAAGCGGAGGCCTGCGGTCTGGCAAAGGAGCTCATAAACAGCCGTATCCGCAGGCAATCGGAAATGAAGTATACCATTGAGATTGTGGATGGCTTGCTGTAATACTCACTATGGTTTATCCGCTGTACTTAAAGCCGGTTACTCAGATTTATTGCTGTGCAGATACTTGCGGCTGACTGAAAAAATGGTGCGGCAGGCGGATAGTTTTGTGCTTTTATAAAGTTTTATTTGAAAGGGAAACATGAAATACTTATTTTGTTTATTGATACCGGCAGGACTGTTCCTGTTGATTATAAGCATCAAATATGTTATTCGTTTTGCTAAGTCTGAAATGATTTATGAAATGCCTTATAGCAGGGGAACAGGTACATTTACGCTTGCTGCAAGGGGGAAATATGGCTTATGGCTCAGCGGGGAAAAGTTTAAAAAAGCGCCACTCGGAGAATTTGGACTGACCCTTGTCAACCGGGATACGGGACAATCCGTTCCCTTGTGTGCTCCTCTTTTGCGTACCGCTGTGACCGGGCTCAGCAAGTCCAGGCTGAAATTGTATTCCTTTCAGGCGGAAGCCGGCACATATACGGTTTCCTTGAATGATGAAGTGCGTATCAGAGATAAAGCATGCGCATTTCTTGTGAATGCCGTAACTAAGCGGCCCGTAGATTACAGTTTGTTTTCTGTTCAGGTGTACCGTCATACATCCGGTATGGTTTTATCCCTGTGTATACTGGGGATTATATTCGGCGCCGTTATAATGGTTTCGGGAGCTATTCTCCCGGCTGTTTTATAGAAGAATCAGGGGATTCTATGCGTAGAGAATATCTGTGTATGTAACATAAAAGGTGGGGCAGATGAAATTTTTAAAACCGATAGTCATTTTATTCCTGCTGTTCAGTACCGTTTTATCCGGCGGCTGTGGTCATACAAAAGAAGATCAAGAAAGGATCATCCGGTATTTGGATAACAGATTTGGAAAGGATACATATACAATTAAGCAGGATGAGAGTTATTATCGCTGGTTTGTGACATTGAACCAATATCCGGATCTTACTGTTTACTATACGGTATCTCGGGATCCTCTTTCCATGACATCACCTTCTATAACGACAAATTTTGATGAAGTTTTCAGTGAGCATGCAGTTGAAGAATACAAAAAAACGCATGCACTTGGTGATGATGTTCTTGTTTTTGATGATTCCATTGATTTTGTATATCACACAAAAGTTAAATCCCTTGAAGAATTGAAAGTGCCTTATGACAGGGCGATGGGATTTATTGCGTTTGTTTCCGAAAAATATCCGGTTCTTATTGATGAAGGATTACTGAATATACGAATGGATATTACCGGTATCCGTTTGAAAGGCGCAGATGATGACGATACCCTGATATTTCAAGACATATCCAAAGCAAAAAAAGACGGTCTCAGCATTGTGTCATATGAAGAAATTTGTCGGGAATTAGCGCCGAAGCTAAAAACGCATGCGGATAATCCGGACGGTTTTACATTTCACGCAGATATAGGAAAGTCATTTATTTTGGGCAGCGATACTTTTGGTGACTGCTTTCACAAAAACCTTATTTTAGAGAACGGTACGCCTGAAGAATTGGACAATATCATCTTGCAGCCCGGAGAAATAAGCAGACCCTATATTTTCAAAAGTGAGAGCCGGTATGAATTTACAACGATAACATTACAGGCTGAAAACGTATCGGACTCGCCCTGTTCTTTGCCTGAGGCAACGATTGTAAAGGCGGTCATAGATGATGCGAAAGAAATATATGTCGATCCGGTATGGATTGATCTTGCTTTTGATGAACGGAGGGAATGGAAAGATCCCTATGAAATGCTGGGGATTTCTCCGCCGGAAACAGAGGGGGAAAATGCAGAAGGCGTGCCATATAAAAATATTAAAATTTTATTTACAATGAACAAATACTACAAAGGCGTAAGAAGGGTCACTTTGACTTTTAATAAGTATACCGGGTAATGGTTGTTTGCTTATCATTTCAAACCATCTGCTGTTTCATTTATTGCGGCCGGTCTTCAACCCTTTTGCCGCTTTGCGGATCGCCTTACGCCGTGGAGTTGAAATGCCCATGATTTTATGGATGGCAGACGGCTTGCTGTAAACTTATGTGCGGAGTAAAACGGATTGATTCCATGTCGGATAAGGGGGAGAGAGTATGCGGTTTGATGAAAACCTGCGTCAGTTTGTTTATGAATACGAAGGGATCGTCTTTGCCTGGGATGAGGAACCGGGGGAAGATTTTCCTGATATGGTGAAGAAACTGGCAGCAGGTTATTATGAAAGGCTTGATGACATCGTCCGGCATATTGCGCCCGATTTGAAAGAAATGTATGGAATTACGGATCCCGGGGAGATAAAGAGCAAACTGGGGAAACCGGTCATTGACCTTACGATGGGAGAAATTAATTATCTGGAGCATACGTTTGATTACGAGCATATCTTTACGCTGGAATACATGGATGACGAGTTTAGACAGTTAAGTCATTTCAGCGTGGACGGGTGATGTGAGGAGAGGCAATTCATGAGTAAGCTGAAAGAAAAAACATTGGTCACGCTCAAAGAAGGAATAACGGTTGATTATCCGTTTTCCGATGATCTTCCTTTAGTTTACCTGGGGGAACTGGCTAATATGCCGGAACATGGAATTTTTATAGGCCAATCGGGCAAATGTTATTTTGGATATCATCTTTGGGATTTCAGAGAGCTAAGGGAAGATGAAGTATAGCCGGTAAGGTTTGTTATAACATGGCATTTCATGCTTTACTGTACCGATTCATCATGGTATAAAAGGATTCAAAGCATAAAGGAGAATGGATATGGGGTATGACATCACTTTCCATCCGATCAGCGAAGAGCAGATGGATGCATGGTATTTTTCCCTGCTGGACAGCCTGGCAAAAGGGGATACGTCCCGGCTGGAGGCGGTGGCGGAAGACGCGGGGATGGATCCGTTTTACATAAATAAATACAGGGATCTGATGAAGTATGCCGCCGGGACGCCGCCTTCAGAACGATTTGAAACCACCCACGGGTTTTATATGGCGGTGGTGCAGGGGTTTTTCCGCAAGCATTATTATGTGCGGGGGACTGCCGTTTCTTTCATGGTGGAAGAGTACCCGCTGATGGAAAGGTATATCACGCCATGGAAGGATATTCTTCCTGAAGGCATCGTACCCCCTGCACAGCAAGGGATTGTAGAAAATTATTCTGCCGGGGTGTATCTGTCCGCAGAACAGGTGAAAGAACTTCTTTCCGACTATGAAGGAAATAAGGAAGTACGGGAAGCGGTCGATGATTATTTCATGGAGAACGGGGCCGTACTTCTGAAAGCGCTCCGAGATGCGGCAGAGAATGGGGCGGGACTGTTGGAAGCGACGGATGTGGTGGAAGTGGAGCCGCTGGATCTGAAAAAAACGACATCCTATTCAGACCTGAATCAATGTGATCAGGAAGGGGCTTTTATCTACCAAAAGGTGGCCAGGGCGCAGATCAGTGAGTTCATGAAATCGAAGAAATCTTAAGAAGGATATGATGGGAGAATACAGAAAGGAAAGACTGCTGCTGGAGGGACAGGTCAAGCTGATTATAGATCCGATGGAGTTCCGGATGGCACTTTGGATCAACGGGTTCGGCCTGTCTGATGCGGTGACGGGAGAGGAGATCATGCCCCTGTGCCATTCTTATAACCTGGAGCATATGGAAGAAGCGGGGAATCGCCTGGAAATAGATTTCCGCATATATCCGGAAGGACATGTATATTACCATGTGGCGGTGGATCCTTTTGCAAGAACTTTTACTTATAAAGGGAAAGTATACAGTACGGATGATTTTAGAAAAGTGATAGAAGCTGACCGTGAGGTTATGGATATAAAATAATAGAAGATATGCTCCCACTGTCCCTGCTACCGGCAAGGGACAGGCGGTATTTATTGCGGCTTGGTACGTTGGAGGAGAACTGATACATGAAAAATGCGGCAGAGGAAAGAGAGAAAATCATTCAGTTATGGTTTGCCATGTGGCTGCGGCAAAAAGATTTCGGAATCAATCAGATATTTGCAGGCGATGCCGAGTATATCGAAAGCTGGGGGCCGAGATACAGAGGACTTGGAGAAATCATCCGTTGGTTTCATGAATGGAATACCCGCGGGAAAGTTCTTGTGTGGGATATTCGGCAATATTTCCATAAGAAAGAGCAGACGATAGTCGTGTGGCATTTTAAGAACAGGATGACTGACGGTAAATCAGAAGAATTTGACGGCATATCACTGATCGGATGGACTAATGGAAATAAAATAGCATCGTTAAAGGAGTTCGGGTGCAATATGACACATTATGACCCTTATGAAGAAGGCAGTCTGCCGAAATTCAGAGATGAAAAGATCAGGTGGTTTTGATGCGACGGTACCTGCAGGGATTTCTTATAAATCATGAAAAAACAGTCTGTATCTGTGTCCGGGAAACCGGGACTGACAGAGACGGACTGTTTTCTTTTGTCTTATTAACGGCGCCTGTGCGGTGGAACGGAAAAAAGCGGTGTTGTTATCCGATGAGCTTTCCGTTTTCAATACGGAGAACCCTGTCGTGCCATTTATCCAGGGTGGAACGGTGGCCGATGCTGATGACTGTTGTGCCGGGGAGCGCCGTCAGAAGACGGTACATCTTTTCTTCTGTTTCTTCGTCCATAGCACTGGTGGCTTCGTCAAGGAAGACCCATTTCGGTTTTCTGAGGAACACGCGGACAAAAGCCAGTTTCTGCTGTTCCCCTAAAGAGAGGATGTGGCTCCAGTCCGCTTCGGTATCCGTCTTTTCCATTAAATGGGAGAGGCCGCATTCCACAAGGAGCGGGGAAAGTATTTCCTTATCCGCCGTTTCCAGAGGGTACGATGCGGCTTCGGCAGAGGTGCCCATGGGAATGTAAGGTTTTTGGGGAATGAACATCATTTCAGAGGGGGCGGGCATGGAGATATGTCCTTTGACGTAGGGCCAGAAGCCCGCCAGCGTACGGAGAAGGGTGGATTTCCCGCTTCCCGAAGGGCCTTTCAGGATGACATGTTCTCCCGATTTGATTGTACAGCTCGCAGATGAAATGATTTCCCGTGTCCTTTTGTTTTCATCCATGGCAGGTACGGAAATGGTGACATCCGTGAGACGGAGCCTGTCAGGAGTCTCTTCGCGGACAAGGCTGCCTGATTTTTCTTCGGTCTCTTTTTCGATGGCCGCTATGTGCCTGTCAAAGGACAGCAGACGTTCCGCGCAGGACTGCCATTCCGCCAGAGACGCATATACATCGACGAAGTAGGACATGGCGTCCTGGACTTTGCCGAAGCAGTTGGCAATCTGCATCAGGCCGCCTAAGGAAATATTTTGGGATAAATATCTCGGCACAGCGACGACAAAGGGAAATATAATGGCAATCTGGGCGTAGCTGTTTGTCAGCCAGGAAAGCTGTTTTTGCTTTTTGATGATGAAAAGGGTATTTCTGAGGAGGGTCACGAAACGGTTTGACAGGAAGGATTCTTCTTTTGCCGCGCCGTTATAAAATGCCACGCTTTCCGCTGTTTCACGGAGACGGACCATGGAGAAACGGAAGTCGGCTTCCAGCTTTTGCTGGAGGTAATTGAGGGAAACGAGGCGGTGGCCGACTTTATGGGTGATCCATGTGCCGAGAACGGAGTAGGCGAGCGCCGTCCAGACAAGGTAGCCGTAAATATGGAATTCCTGTCCCGCGGCAGAAAACGATAGGATTTCCGATAAATTCCAGAGAACAAAGATAAAGCATACGATGGTCGTTGCCGAGCGAAGCAGCCCGCTCATGAAGGAAAGCGTGCGTGCCGTAAAAAGATTGATGTCTTCGGAAATACGCTGGTCAGGATTGTCTGCCGTGCCTTGGGAAAACATTTCAAGGCGGTAGTACATCTGCTGTCCGGTCCATTTGGCAAGATAGTTTTTCGTCATCCATTTCCGCCAGCGGAGCGCCAGGCGCTGCTGCAGGTAGTAGCTGTATACCGCAAAGGCGATATGGGCGAAGGCAAGTCCCGTGAAACGGAGCAGCCCGCGGTAGACCGCGCCGCTGTCATAATTCTGCAAAGCGCTGTAAAAAGAATTGAACCATTCGTTTAAAAGCAGTGTCATATATACGGCGGCAATTGTGAGGGTAATGATAGCTGCAAGATAGAGCCGTGCCGATTTCTTTTCTTCGCTGTTCCAGTAGGGGGTAATCAGGTGGAAAAGCCCCACAATAAATTCCCGTGTCCAATATCCTGATTTCATAGATTCTCCTTAATCTATCTTGTAATGTTTTCATTATACTATATGGCAAAAAACAGCCGATAAAAATAAAGATTTCAAAGAAATGTTTATTGGAGCCTTTACATCGAATGATGTCTATATTATAATGAGTGTATAGAAAGATATAGATGTAATAGAATTTAAAAAGGAGAGATGATGATGAGCAAAGAAATTCATTCCGCAGCAGACTTTGAAAAGGAAATAATCAATCACAAAGGATACGCCCTTGTGGACTTCTGGGCGACCTGGTGCCAGCCGTGCCGTATGATGGCGCCTGTGCTGGAAAGCGCCGAACAGCAGCTTGGTGACAAAATCAATTTCGTAAAAGTCGATGTTGATGAGCAGCAGCAGCTGGCCGCTGAATTTGATATCATGTCCATTCCGACTCTGGTGGTTTTTAAAGACGGCAAGCCTGTAAAGCGCATGTCCGGCTATCGCCCGCTTGATACTTTCGTAGAGGAACTGAAAAGCGCAGTGGAATCATAAGGCTGAAAAACTGGAATTTATAAAACCGCTTCCTTTATAATACAAAGTAAAGGGGCGGTTTTTTATGTGCATGCCCCCGCATACGGCTGTGATCGGTTTTGGAAAAGACTGCTGTAAACCGGCGGCCGTTTGAAAAGGAGAATTATGATGGGCGGAATGTTTGTGGGGATGCTTCTGTTGCATCTTGTCATCTTTATATTGATAGTTCTGCTTTGGATATACAGGAAACCGCTGGCAGAGGCTGCCGCGCGTGATAAGGCGATGGCGGACAGGGAGCGGAAGAGGAATCCTTCGCGCAAAAACCGGCCTTATGCGTGGGTGGTGATGCTCAGTTCCACGGCGGTGCTGGCTTTAGATATGTATTTTGATATGCCGTCAGTCGGTGTGCCGGGGCTGATCTGGAAAGGGCTGCTGGCGGGACCGTCACTGACTGTGGCTGTCACGTCTTTCATGTGGGTCGTATTGGCCGGTCCGCAGAGGATCCGGCAGTATGTGAAATATGCGCTTTCGGCAGGGATGCTTGTCCTGTGCGGTATGATGTCATTTACCGACTGCTTTGGCGGCGTGGAGGATGTCTTTTCGGGAACGGTGACAAAAGATATGGCGCTGAGCCACGTGATGTATGAGAAGACCTGGGCAAGAGGCGCCGGTATGTACAGCCGGTTTTTGCCTTCGCAAAGTGCAGGGCGGTTCGAGGTGATGATGGACGGCGGAGACGAATATATCCATTTCCATATTGCGCGAAGAGACAGGGAGGTTCTCGCGTCCATGATGGAGGGGCTGACGGTCAGAGGGAAAACGATACGGATAGAGGATCTGATACCTGCCGTGGAAGAGGGACGGAAGAGTTTTGCGATGTACGACGGCGGACAGATCGGTGGAGGGAAAGATGTCATGTACCGGATAACGTACTACCCCCATACAAAAATACTGGTATCCGCGGAAAGGATATCGTAACGATGTCTGCCGGGCGGGATATTATCAAAGGAAAAGGATACATTCGGCAAAAGATATGTGACAGGTAAAAAATACCGATTCATGTAATACATTTTCTTTCATACAGGTAAGGTTCATTGTTTATGACATGAAGTGTGCCGTCGGGCGGAAAGGAGTATTTTATGAAGTTTTCCAGATGGCTGCGGATATTGGCCGTGTCAGGATGTATAGCGGCCACCGCCGTATCGGCAGGAGCGTTCAGCTGTTCCGATTTTGAAAGGAGCGGAGGCGGGCCTTATAAAGAAACGCTGGATGCACTCTATGAGAATTTGGCTGCCGGAGAAGGTTCAAATGATCGGCTGGCGGGGTCGGCAGGGATTATGGAGACGGTGAATGCCCTGGGACGGGAAGCAGCGCTTCAGGGGACAGGTTTTGCCATAGAGGATATCACCGGCGACGGGGTTCCCGAGCTGCTGGTAGGGAGTATGCCCGGTTCCGGAGAGTCTGTATATGCCGTGTATACGATACGGAACGGCACGCCGGCAGCCGTCCTTGACGGGTGGGCAAGAAACGGGTATTATGCGCTCGGCGGCGGACGGTTTTATTACCACGGCTCCGGCGGCGCGGCGTACAGCGCATTCGGGACTTGTCATCTTTCTTATGACGGCAGCCGGATAGAGTGGGAAGATTTTTACTTCTCCGATATCAAAGACAGCAGTGCGGGAACGATCGGGTATTTCCATAATGAAACGGGCGTATGGAAGAAAGCGGAAGCGGAAGAATTATTTATTTCACGCGGCCGTTTTTTTGAAATGGACGAAACATTACGGACAGGGATAAGAGCGATAGGAAAGGTTCCCTTTTCGGAATATGCCTGCGGTCATGAAGCGGCGGCAGATGGAACGGTACAGGCCCGCTGGGCGGAGGACGCACTTTCCGATTATGGGGAGTACGATGAATTTATGGCGGAGACGTCGGAATACCAGGCGCGGGTCCTGTTTTCTGCGCAAGATGAGGTCGGGGATTTTAAAGTGCTACGTTTAATTCCTGATCTGGATGGAGAAGGAAATATGACGTTCTTTGAAACGGAACTCTACTATGCTGACCGGCTCACGGCGGAAAGACCACTTGTGCTTGGCATGGCATTTCACGGAGACACGCCGGAGTACGGGATTTCCTATACGGACGGAAACGGAAGAACCAGACGGTTCTATATCGGCATGAGTGGGGATGATGGCTCTCTCTTTTTGGGAGAATTCTGAGACGGCCGGTCATCTTCATTGATCTTGAGTTGTGGAAAGAGAGGTATCGGAAATGAAATTTTTCAAATGGGTTCTATGTCTGTTTTTATTCTTTGCCTGCACAGGATATCCTGCGAAGGCGCAAGAGATTCACCCTGGGATGTGCCAGATGAGTACCATTTATGAAGACCAGATGCATAAGATTGCTGATTTTGAAAAGGGGGCGTTTAAAGGCCGTTTTGCTTTGATGAACGGACAGTGCAGCGGGAATACTTCTTATATGGCAATCGTTACCTATTATCATGGAGGAGTCAAAACGACTTTTCTTCATGATGAAAGAATACAAAAAATGAAGCATGTGCAAGTGGGAGAGGTGCTGGCGAATCAGAAGGGCGGCGTGTATCTGAAAATCATTCTTTCCCAATGGTACGGACTGGACGGGCAGGGGAAAATTATCGCTTCGGCGGAAGATAAAAAGGCGGTCGGGAATACGGATATTTCTTTGTATGTGGAAAGTATACGAGCCATATACGGCAGCCTTGTGAAAAATAAGCCCGATGGAATGCACGGCAGCATGGATGAGATGAAGCTTGAGGCGAAGGAGTGGAGCCTTCCCGGATTTAAAATCGTGGTGGATGAGGAATGGGCGGACTATGTAAGGCCTGATGTAAATTTTGTCATGTCTGAAAGGGGAGATGCGTGATGCGTATGAAGTGGCTGCCGGCAGGCATCGGGCTGTTCCTCATCGGGATGTCGGTGGTATCCTTTGCTGATGAAAGGGTTTATGAACAGGCTGAATTTCCCCATGAAATCTGCGGAACATGGACGGATATTCATGGAGAAAGGACGTTGGAGATTACCCCCCGTGCCGTGAACGGAGATATTTTGGATGGCATGTATGATGTGGCCGGCGGAGGGGTGAAAGGAGCAGTAGAAGCGGTGCTTCTGCGTGAGGGACAGCCGGTTACGGAGAAGATCGGCTGGAATGCGATGAGTCCGAATTATCAAATACTGGTGTATGGAAATCAGTCGTACTACCGTCTTACCGGCAGGCATTTTGAATCGGTGGACGGCATATACCTGGGGATGGAGATGGAAGAGGTGCGGCAGCTCTATGGAGAACCGGACCGCAAGGACGGGACATTTCCTTATCTGAACTGGAGCTATGAAAAAGAAGGAATCTGTGTATATTTCTATGGAGGGATCGTAGACGGCATACGGATTAACAAGGGGAGCAGGAAAACTTTCGATCGTTCCGGTCTGAATGCGGACAGTTCCCGGAACAGTTACGCCGCGTACTATAAGGCGGGAGGCCTGATGAATGAATTTTTTACGGCCGGCGAAGATGAGTCGGAATATATCAGCCTCTATGAAGACCGTGTCTGTTTGGCTTCAGGTCCTTATTAAAAAGAAAGAACCGATGGAGATATTTCTCTGAACAGGGAAAATTAAAAAGCGTACCGCGGATAAAAGTGTGTACCGACCCCTAAAAGTTAGACCAAAAAATCTAACGAGAGGAGGTCGGTACACTGCGATACGCTTTTTTTTGTGCAATTTTACCAAAAATAGGAGAAAAGGCTCGCGCCTGCTACGGTCATGATACCGGCGACGCAGATGGAAAGAGAACTCATGGCACCTTCTACCGGGCCCATTTCCATCGCCCGCGCCGTACCCATACCGTGGGCAGCCGTACCCATGGCAAGACCTTTTGCAATAGGGCTGGTGATACGGAGTGCTTTCAGGACATATTCGCCCGCCATATTTCCGATGATCCCCGTGAAGATGATAGAGGCTACCGTGATAGGAACATAACCGCCCAATTCAGAAGAAATACCCATTCCGATCGGTGTGGTAATGGACTTCGGCAGAAGTGTCACATACGCTGCATGGTCAAAGCCGAAAAAGATACATAAGAGGAAGATGGAAACAAGGCTGGACAGGACGCCGGAAAAGATACCGAGGAAAATAGCGGGCATGTTATTCTTGAGAGTCTTCATCTGCTCATAAAGCGGCACCGCAAGGCAGATTGTCGCAGGGGTAAGCAGGTAATTGATATACTCAAGGCTTCTGTCCATGGTGTCATAATCGTAACCTGTGAGTTTGATGAACCCGATGATGAGGATGGCGGATACCAGGAGCGGATTTAAAACGGGCGATTTAAATTTCTGCTGGAGGTACATGCCTAGCCAGAAGGTGGATATACTGAGAAATACGCCGATATAAACGGAATTTTCAAGAAGAGAAATCATGGGACGCCTCCTTCGGGACTTCTTTTTTTGATGGACGGGACAGGAGGAGCTGTGCGGCAAATCCTGTTCCTGCCATGCAGGCAATGAGAGAAATTACATTGGCTGCTATATATTGGAGAATAGCTGCCTTCATGATAGGCCACGCCACCACAAGCCCCACAGCGGCGGGAAGGAAAAGGAATGCCATGATGCTGATGAGAAACATGGCTGTTTCCTTAATCTGCGCTACGTGGAGAATTTTAAACCGGAGCAGGGAAAATAAAATTAAAATGCCGTAAATACTGGAAGGCACAGGCAAAGGCAGAAAATCATGGAAAAGTTCTCCGGCAAAAGAGACGGCCATGATGATGCCGAATTGTAAAAGATATTTCATGGACAACCTCAGGCAAGCACAGCGGAAATATACTGTATAATCAGTTGGGCTGTGTTCTCATGGCCCAGACGGATTGCGTCTATGCAGAGGTCGTAATATTTCGCTTCTCCCCAGTTTTCACCGGTGTGGAATTTATGGTAATCTTTTCTGTTCTGATCAGAATGGAAAACGATATCTTCCGCTTCTTTCCGGGAGAAATTCCAGTGCTTCATTTTGTAAGCGATACGGGCTTCTTTGTCACCATGGGTGAAAATGCTGACGCAGTCTTTTCTGTTCCTGAAAATATGATTTCCACAGCGTCCGATAATGACGCAGTCCTGATGGCCGATCAGTTTCATCATTGCTTCCGCAGTGGGTTTGTTGATCTGTTTCACCGACGCACCCATGGATAAGGCCAGGAGAAATCCCTGGGCGGGAAGTTCGTCGAAGAACATGGGCATAGTGTCATAAATACCCTGCTCCCTGGCAAGCCCGGAAAGGGAGTCCCGATCATAAATGGGGATGCTGTAATGTTTTGCAAGCATGGCTCCGACGGTATATCCGCCGCTGCCGCTTTCGCGGGCGATGGTAATAATCATAGTGGACCTTCTTTCTTTTTGAATACTTTTCATTATACTACCAATGGCAAGCCAGCGAATTTTCTTTATTTTTGGAATACAACCATATATTTCTAAACAAATAGACCGAAAACATTACAACAAAATGTAAAACAGATTGATTATACATATGGATATAAGTATAATAGTTCATGTGGAATAGTAGCAGACGGGGATGAATGATACTTTTCCGCACGGATCAGTTTGTTTATGAACCTGAGGGAATATGGCAGAGAAGGAAATTTGGAGACTTCGGTGCCGTCTCTTACAGGTATTTTTTATATGCAAGGAGAGGAGTATAGTATGAAAAAATCAGGGGTTTTAGGGCTGGCGGTATTGCTTGCCCTGGCAGGCGGCACGGCTCATGCAGCCGGTGTTTATGAGTTGGAAGGAGTTGTCGTTACAGCGACTAAAATTGAAGAGTCCACGGAAAAAGTGCCGGCCAGTATATCTGTGGTAACGGCAAAGGAAATTAAAGACCGCGGTTACCAGAGTGTAGCCCAGGCATTGGGGCAGGAACCGGGGGTTTACCTGTCGCCTGTAGCAAATGGCGGGATTTCCCTTCGCGGTTTCGCATCCAGCGATATCCTTGTCCTGGTAGATGGACAGCCTGTCAATTCCGGTTGGAACGGTTCTGTAGACTGGACGATGATCCCCGTGGAAAATATAAAGAAGATTGAAGTGCTCCGCGGTGCGGCCTCTTCCCTTTACGGCGGCCGTGCGACAGGCGGCGTCATTTCGATTACGACAAATACCCATGAGGAAGGGGTTCATGGGAATATGACGCTTTCTTACGGAAGCAGCAGTACGACAAAACAGGTTTATGATGTATCTGTCCGTAAAGATAAATGGGATATCGGCGCAGGGTATGAAAAACGTAAAACTGACGGTTGGCGGGGATATTATGTGGACTCCCGCGTATCAAGTAGCACGGCAAACACACCGCAATTCGATGCAGGTAATTTACCTATTGACGGCCGCGGCAGGGTCATCCTTGGGGGACGCGGCGAAAAAGCGTGGACTTCTGAAAGTTACCATGCCAAGCTGACCTATCATTTCAATGAGGACAAGTCTTTAACTTATTCCTACCTTCATACGGATCATAAATACAGTTATGAGCATCCCTTCACTTTGATTAAGGATGCTTCCGGAAAGAGCATTTTCTATGGCAGCGTTGTTTATCCCAATGGAAAAGGCATAGATTTTGCGCCGGGCGATTTTCTCGGATATGTGGGGGCAAAAGAATGGGGTATGCACAATATTTTTTATGATGACAATAAAAACCGATTCCATGTCCATGCAGGATATACAGATATCAAAAAAGACGGTTACAGCAGTGCCGACGGAGATGATGCGTGGCTGCCCATGACAGAAGAGGAGACTTATGCGTGGAATGGGGAAGGAGTACAGTCTTTTTATCCGAGCAAGACAAAAGACTTTGATTTGAATAAAACCTGGGAATTGGGGTCCCATACCCTGATCGGCGGCTTGGCATACAGGGCAAATTCTTTTGACCAAACGAGATACAATCTGGCCCATTACAAAGATCACGGCAGTAAAATAAATGCTTATGAAAAACATCGCGGTAAAGACGAATCCCTGTCCGCTTATTTCCAGGATAAATGGCAGGCTTCTGAAAAATTTGCCGTTTACGCAGGCCTCCGTTTTGACCGCTACAAGAAATATGGCGGCCATCATGAATTCCTTACGACCGGTTATGTGAAGGACGATGAAGAAGGTATTTATAATGCATGGAGCCCGAAATTATCCTTAGAGTACCTTGTGGGGAATGATACCACTGTATATGCAAGTTATGGACATTCCTTCACGCCGCCTATACTCTACCAGGTATATCGTTCTGAAAGATCACCCATCAAGATTGTCAATGGCGTGCCTACGGCTTCTACAAAGGGATCTTTGCCCAATCCCGATCTTGACCCGGAACAGACGGATACGTATGAACTGGGATTGAAGAAAAAATGGAAAGACACCACTGCGAATATTGCTGTCTACAAAGCGGATACGAAAGATGCTATCCGTTATTTCTCCACGGGCAAAGCATCTACTTACAAGGGGGTATTCTATAAAAAAGGTTATTCCCAGTACAGGAACTTCGGCAAGGCAAAGAAAAAGGGCTTCGAGTTCAGTGCTACCCATCAATTCTCCGATAAGGTAAGCGGCTATTTGAATTATGCATGGGAAATGGAATCCATTGATGGCGAACATAACTGGGATATTCCGAAACACCTTATCCACTTCGGCGCGGAGTTTACCGATAAGAGATGGGATATTCTTGCTGATGCCCAGTATGTCAGCGCACGCCAGGAACCTGATGCGGCGACAGGCGTGTACTACTCTGCGGGAAAATTCTTCATCGCCAGCTTATCGGCCAATTACAGTTTCACGAAGAACACCACCGCCCAATTCTATATTTACAATCTTTTCGACAAAGTGATTTATGACAGCGAAGCGGCAAGCGGAAGAACGTACACCCTTACACTGCGTCATTCTTTTTAAGGAGAACATATGAAGAAAATACTTAGACTTGCTTTAGCTGCCATCCTTTTTGCTGCCGGCACCGTATCGGCGAGGCTTCCCGAACCGATATCCATGCCGCAGGATATCAAAGGAACGAGTCCCCATAAGCCGGAAGCGGCGGTGTACTATCTGACGGAGCTTGTGAAAGAAGGAAAGATGACGGCAGAAGAAGCAGAGCGGACGGAAGTGTACATGATTTTCAGGAATGCCCGCCGTATGCAGGATTTGCAGGATGTGGAAGGGCTTTCCGAGGAAGACCGCAGGGCATATATGAAAAAGAAACGTGAACTGCGGGGAAATCCCCTTGTGGAATACGCCAACCGATGCGGATTCACTTTGGAACGGGCCAAAGAACTCATGGATCTTATGCATGACTCTGACAAAGGCACTTCATACTACGGGAAAGCCCGTCATCATGGATAAAATATAAAAAGGAACCTGCCGGCATAGCCGGTGGGTTCCTTTTATATCACAGCTTTTAAATTTTTGTCATTTTTGACATACTTGTGTCTCCCGGATTCCAAAAATGCAGTTCTCCCGCTTGGAGAGATTTCTGCACATCGATTGTCCGCTGGTTGGAAGAGCCTTTGAAGAGAAGGGTGATATCTTTTTTCTCGAGGACAAATTCGCCGTCCACAAGGATGTCTATATATTTTAGAAGCTCCATTGTTTCAGGCATAATCTTTGCAAAATGACCGAGTATTTCCTTATCGAAAAGATAGCCGGAGAAGCACCAGAGATCTTTTTCGGGATAGGTTTCCTTGAATCGTTTCACCAAGGGCAGAAGTCCCTTTTGGTTGACCGGCTCCATGGGCTCGCCGCCGAGGAGAGTCATGCCCTGGTAGCAGTCCTGCCCCAATTGTCTGATGATGTAGTCTTCCGTTTCTTTCGTGAAGGGCTTGCCGTAGTGAAAAGACCATGTATCCGGATTGAAGCAGCCTTTGCAGTGGTGGGTGCAGCCGGAAACGAAAAGGGAAAAACGGATGCCCGGCCCGTTGGCGATATCATATTCTTTGATTCCGGCGTAGTTCATAAATACCTCGCGATAGGGAATAAAAACGGCGCTCATACAGGATGGCGCCGCCTTATCTTAATAATGATGATTAAAGGTGGAGGACTCTGTCTTTGATTTCCTGTGTGCGGCCCTGGTTCCAGAACTGGGTGCCGATGTATCCGCATGTCCTTCTTGCCACGGACATGGTGTGCTGGTCGTGGTTGCCGCAGTTCGGGCATTCCCAGATGAGTTTGCCGTTTTCATCATCAATAATCTTGATTTCTCCGTCGTAGCCGCACTGCATGCAGTAGTCGCTCTTGGTATTCAGCTCCGCATACATGATGTTTTCATAGATGTACTTCATGACGGCAATGACGGCGGGGATGTTATTCTGCATATTCGGCACTTCGATGTAGGAAATCGCGCCGCCCGGGGAGAGCCGCTGGAAATCGGATTCAAATTTCAGCTTATGGAAAGCGTCGATATGTTCAGCCACATGGACATGGTAACTGTTGGTGATGTAGTTTTTATCCGTGACACCGGGGATCATGCCGAAACGTTTCTGGAGGCATTTGGCAAACTTATAAGTGGTGGATTCCATAGGAGTGCCGTAGACGGAATAACTGATATGTTCGGCGGCTTTCCATTCGGCGCACTTATCGTTCAGCTTCTGCATGACTTTCATGCCGAATGCTTTGCCTTCTTCCGTGGTGTGGGAAACGCCCAGCATTCTTACGCACATTTCATAAAGGCCTGCGTAGCCGAGGGAAATGGTGCTGTAATTATTGAAGAGCAGTTTATCGATGGCTTCGCCTTTTTTCAGACGGGCGAGAGCGCCGTGCTGCCAGAGGATAGGGGCTACGTCGGAAATGGTGCCCAGAAGTCTTTCGTGACGGCAGCGGAGAGCCCGGTGGCAAAGTTCGAGACGGTCTTCAAGGATTTTCCAGAATTCATCCATATTTCCTTCTGCCGAACAGGCTACGTCTACCAGATTCAGTGTGACAACGCCCTGGTTGAAACGGCCGTAATATTTATGCTCGCCGTTTTTACCAAGACCTTCCGTGTCGGGGGTGAGGAAGCTGCGGCAGCCCATGCAGGGGTATACGTCGCCGTTTTTGTATTCCTTCATGATTTTCGCGGAAATATAGTCGGGGACGAGACGCTTCGCGGTGCATTCCGCAGCAAGTTTCGTCAGTTCATAGTAGGGGGAGTCATCATGGATATTATCTTCATCAAGGACGTAGATCAGTTTCGGGAATGCCGGTGTGATCCATACGCCTTTTTCATTCTTTACTCCCTTCATTCTTTGGAGAAGGACTTCTTTGATGATCATGGCGAGATCGTCACGGGTGCGGCCTTCCGGTACTTCATCAAGATACATGAACATGGTGACGAAAGGAGCCTGGCCGTTACAGGTCATCAGAGTAATGAGCTGGTACTGGATTGTCTGAATACCGCTCTTGATCTCTTCATGGAGACGGGCTTCAACAATTTTGGAAATGATTTCATCATTCATGGATTCGCCGGTCAGCTTCCGTTCTTCGATGACTTCCTTTTTGATTTTCTGACGGCTGATATCGACAAAGGGCGCAAGGTGAGAAAGCGTAAAGGACTGGCCGCCGTACTGGTTGGACGCCACCTGGGCAACAATCTGGGTCGTTACATTGCAGGCGGTGAAGAAAGAATGGGGTTTTTCAATCATCGTCTGGCTGATGACAGTACCGTTCTGGAGCATGTCTTCCAGGTTAATGAGATCACAGTTATGCTCTTTCTGCGCGAAATAGTCGGCATCATGGAAGTGAATGATGCCTTCATCGTGGGCCTTGACGATTTCTTCAGGAAGAAGAAGGCGGCGCGTGAGGTCTTTGGATACCTCGCCGGCCATATAGTCGCGCTGGGTAGAATTGATGACAGGATTTTTATTGGAGTTTTCCTGTTTTACTTCTTCATTATTAAGTTCGATCAGAGAAAGAATACCGTCATCGGTGGTATTGCTCTTGCGGGAAATTTCGCGTTTATAACGATAACGGACGTATTTCTGGGCCACTTCATAGCCGCGCATTTCCATGATGCCCGTTTCTACCATATCCTGGATATCTTCGACATTAGCCGCGTGGGGATAATTGGAAATTTTCTTCGCGATATTATCCGCAATCGCACGTATCTGGAAATCGTTCATCTGATGGATACCGGCGACTTCATGATTAGCTTTGCCGATAGCATTGATGATTTTCGTGATATCGAAAGTGACTTCCTGCCCGTTTCTTTTGATGACATTCGTGCGGATGATGACGTTCTCTTCATTTCCCTGTTGCATGACTACACTCCCTATTAATGATTGGATATAATAAAATTAAAATAACACGTACAAAATATAGTTCTTACTTCTATTGTAATACAACATATTGTATCGTGATTTATAGTACAACATATTTACAGGAAATGGAATAGGAAAAACGAATTAAAAAAATACCATTATTTTTTAAAGCTGCGGAAAATCCAAAATATGGAAAATGCGGGCATGTCGATATGGGGCGGAAAGGAGACAGGAGGCTTTGGCGTTTCACGAAACGTTTCACAATGGAGATACTCATTCAAGATTTTTTCTATAGGCACCTATAGAGAAGAGGATACTATATATAGTAGGAAAAGAAATGAAATTTCCATAAATGGTATGAGGGAATAAAGTCTTGTACCGGGGATGGAAGAAATAGCGGCAGAAAAGAAAAGGGGAACGATGATTTTAAAAACGATGATTCTAAAAAGGAAGAGAAAGCCTTCTTTCTTCTTTGCCGGCGGGATTGTGCTATAATGGAACAAATATTATTATCTTTTGGTTTAATTGTTCATATTTTGAGTAAAAATTTTTATATGAGATATACATTGATTAATCAGAGGAGCGCCGGCTTTCATGAGAAATTCTGAAATTCGCAGACAGCATAAAGAAAAATCTTCCACAGTAAAAAAGATTTTTCTTTTTCTTTTCATTATTGTTTTTATTGCAGGCGCCGGGGCGGCGGCAGGTTTCTTTCTGTCGGTGAGCAGCGGGCTTCCGGATATTTCCGCAAATATTGCACCGGATGCGTCATCCCGCATTTATGATGCCAAGGGGCGGCTTATTACTACGGTTCACGCCGAGGAAAACCGTCTCCCCGTGTCCATTGATGAAGTGCCGGCTAATTTACAAAACGCATTTATTGCGGTAGAGGATAACCGCTTTTATGAACATCACGGCGTGGATCCTCTCGGTATCATCCGTGCCGTTTTCAGAAATATCATCAGCGGCAATGCTACGGCGCAGGGGGGGAGCACCATTACGCAGCAGCTGGCGCGAAACGCTTTCCTTTCGCAGGAACAGACGTTGAAACGCAAGCTGCTGGAGGCTTTTCTTGCCCTAAAGATAGAGCGGCAGTATACCAAAAAAGAAATTCTGGAAATGTATATGAACCAGATTTATTTCGGACAGGGCTGTTATGGGATCCAGACGGCATCTAAAGTGTATTTTGGAAAAGACGTGAAGGATTTGTCTCTTGCCCAGTGCGCACTTATAGCGGGTCTTCCGAACAGTCCAAATTATTACTCTCCGTTCCACAGTGTGGAAGCGGCAAAACAGCGGCAGTCCATCGTTCTTGATCAGATGGTGAAGTACGGGTACATTACCGAGAGTGAGGCCGCTGCGGCAAAAGAAGTGGATATCCATCTGGCCCGGCCCCAGGAACAGCGGGGAACGGATAGTGTGGCGTCTTATTTTGTAAATTATGTCATTCACTTGATCAGCGAAAAGTATGATTCCGATGCGATATACAAAGAGGGCCTGCAGATTTACACTACGCTGGATCTTGATTTGCAGAAGGAAGCAGAAGCGGCTCTGAAGAAAAATCTTCCTGATGCCTATACGGATGATAATAATCTGACTCAGCCCCAGGGTGCCCTTGTTTCCATAGAAGTGGGAACGGGATATGTCCGTGCCATGGTAGGCGGCCGCGGACAGGATCATTTTAACCGTGCTGTGCAGATGACCCGCCAGCCGGGTTCGGCTTTCAAGCCTTTTGTCTACCTCACTGCATTTGCAAATAAAGTAACGCCTTTCGATATACTCAGTAATACAGCGAAAGATTTTGGCGGCGGCTGGACACTGAAGAATTACGGTGGCACTTCCGGCGGCAGTGTAACCGTCATGGAAGCGCTTGTGAAGTCCATGAATATACCTACGGTCTATCTGGCGGATCAGGTAGGCATGGGAAAAGTTATTCAGACGGCAAAAAATGTGGGAATTTCCACCTTAGTTACCGAGGGTGAATACAGTGATACGAACTTGGCAACAGCTCTCGGCGGCCTTACCTACGGCGTGTCCGTCTGGGATATGGCAAAAGCATACAGCGTGTTTGCAAACGGCGGCAAACTGGTGGAACCGACAGTCATTATGAAAGTTGTTGACCGCAATGGAAAAGTAATTGAAGATCATTCTGGCGCGCGGGAAAGTACACAGGCCGTTGATGAAGCCTCGGCATGGACATTGACGAGCGTGCTGGAAGAAGTCATCTCCCGCGGAACTGGCGGAAATGCATATATCGGACGGCCGTCGGCAGGAAAGACAGGGACTACTGATGATGAACATGACGCATGGTTTGTCGGATATACGCCGGATCTCTCCACGGCTGTCTGGGTCGGCGATGACACATCCACCAATGCGGGGTATACCGGCGGCACCATTCCTGCAGCGATCTGGCGCGATTATATGTACGAAGCGGAAAGCGGTTACACCGTGAAGAATTTCGAAATTCCTGCATCCGTAAGAAGCAGTATGGAAAAAGCAAGAGCCGCGCGGGCAAAGCAGGAAGCGGAAGCGGCGGAAAAGAAGAAAAAGGAAGAAGCGGAGAAAAAGAAAAAAGCATTGAAGGATAAAGTGAAGTCTGCGGGGAATAAACTTCTTGACAGGATTTCGGGCCGGTCGGCAGAAAAGTCCGGGGAAAAACAGTAACGGGAAGAAGATAAATTGACAAAGGACAGGACGTTTCGTAAAAGGCGTCCTTTTCTTTTGCAGAAAATATGAAAACGGGAAAAGGAATATGTGTTATGTAATGATAAAAAGTAATGAAAACAGCATACATTTATGCTAAAATTACAACGGACTTTCTTTTTATAGTTAGTGTCTGGGATATATGCTAAAATTGCTTTGGTAAGTAAACATATTTAAGATTTGAGAGGAGATGTTTTTCATGAAATGGAAGGCTCTTGCTGCATGCACCCTGGCCGGACTGGCGTTGATTGCTGCCGGCTGCGGCGGCGGTGACAAGGCGGCTGCAGGCGGTGCGAAAGCGGGCGGTCAGGATCTGAAAGGCAAGAAGTTGGTGATGTATGTGTCTTTCCATGAAGACACGGCGAAAGAACTGGCGGATCTGTTTAAGAAGCAGACCGGTGCAGATGTAAGCTTCATCCGTCTGCCGACAGGGGAAGCTCTTGCCCGTATCACGGCGGAAAAAGATGCGCCGAAAGCGGATATCTGGCTCGGCGGCACGGCGGACGCCCATGCGAAAGCGGCGGCTGACGGACTTCTGGAAGCTTATAAATCCAAGAATGCCAAAATGATCATGCCTGAATACCAGGACAAAGACGGTTTCTGGTATGGCACGTATCTGGAAGTTTTGGCAATCGGCTACAATGAAAAACGTTTCAATGAAGAATTTAAACCGAAAGGCGTCGCCGCTCCAACGACACTGCAGGATCTTCTGAAACCGGAGTTCAAAGGGGAAATTATTATGCCTGATCCCCGTAAATCCGGTACAGGCAACACCTTTATCAGTTCCGTTCTTCAGAATATGGGTGAAGAAAAAGGCTGGGAATATCTGAAAGCGCTGAAACCGCAGATAGCGCAGTTCACTCCTTCCGGATTCACACCGGGACAGAAAGCCGGTGCCGGCGAATATCTTATCACTGTCAACTTTATTTCCGATCAGAATCTGGTCAGCGCCAAGGGACAGAAACTGGTGAGCACCATTTACGATCAGGCAGGCTGGACAGTATGTCCCGTAGGCAAGATTAAGAACAAAGCCAATGAAGATGTGGCGAAAGCGTTTATTGATTTTGTCCTTACCAAAGAAGCGGGAGATATCCTTGTAAAGACGACGAACGGCATTGCCTGCAATCCTGAAGTGGCTCCGCCCCAGGGCATGAAGCCGCTGAAAGAGCTGCCGCTGTTCAAGACTTATGATTTGGTCAAGGCGGGCACCGATAAACAGAAAAACTGCGATACATTCTTTGCTGAATAATATATCTGTCAAAAAGCTGCCTCCACCAATGACGGTGGGGGTAACTTTTTATCTATTACTTTTACTTATTTAAGAAATAGTCTGCTTTATACCTGCCCTTCCCTCGCCGATGGAAAAGCCGGAAGGCACCTGCTGTTTTAAAGAAATAAATCCTTTTTATATCTAAGGAGTTTTGTATGAATGAAAAAGAGTCCGGCCGCGAACACACCGGAATCGCAGCGGAGATGAAAGTGCTTCTTCGGGAGCCGCCGCTTCTCATCGGTATTCTTGCCGTATTCCTTCTGTTTGCCGTATTTATTATTTATCCTTTTGTGAAAATTCTTCTCGTCCCGACATCGGCAGACTGGATGCGTGCCGTCACGGATAAGGAGTTCATCGAGGTATTCAGCCACACGATCTTCTCGTCCTTTGTTGCTACGGCGACGGCTATCGTTTTCGGATTCATTTTCGCTTACGGCGTGAATTACACGAATATGCCGTGCAAGCGTTTCTTTCAAGTGGTGGCTCTGCTTCCTACCATGGCGCCGTCCGTTGTCAGCGGTCTGGCATTCATCATGCTTTTCGGCCGCCGCGGCTTTATTACATGGGAAATGCTTCATTTGAAGGTGGATCTTTACGGACCTGTCGGACTTTGGGCAGCGCAGACTATCGCTTTTTTCCCGCTGGCGTACATCACTATTTCGGGTGTCTTGAAAAATATCAGTCCGAATTTGGAACTGGCGGCACAGAACCTGGGAGCAAAAGGGTGGTACCTTTTCCGTACGGTGACGCTCAGACTGGCGACGCCGGGGCTGGCAAGCGCGTTCCTCCTGGTCGGTATCAACTCATTGGCGGACTTCGGCAACCCCATGCTGGTCGGCGGTAATTACCATGTTCTGGCCACGGAAGCATACACACAGGTCACCGGTGCCTGGGATCTTCCCATGGGCGCCACGCTTTCCGTATTCCTTGTCATTCCGACACTCATTGTTTTCTTTGTACAGCGGTATTATCTGGAAAAGAACTCTTACGTTACCGTTACGGGAAAGCCCGTGGCAGGCCTCATCCGTGTGACGGCGGGACCGGCGGCAACATGGTGTTTCTTTACTTTCTGCATGCTTCTCAGCCTGGGCATCCTTATGATTATCGGCGTGGTCGTGCTTTTTGCCTTTACCGTTTCTTTCGGTGCGGATTACACCTTCACTCTTGAGTATTTCAAAGAAGGCGTCATCAACTCCAATGTCATGGTGAACTCCTGGGTGGCATCCATGTCCACGGCGGCAATCAGCACGGTCTTCGGCATTGCTCTGGCGTTTCTGGTGCTCCGTAAAAAATTCCCGGGAAGAACAGTTATGGATTTTCTTGCCATGCTTCCCGTCTCTCTGCCGGGGACGTTTATCGGTCTTGCCATGATTCTCGCCTTTAATGACGGACCGCTTGAAATGACGGGTACGCTTGCTATTATCATTCTCGGTATGGCCCTCCGCCAGCTGCCGGTAGGATATCGGCAGGCCGTGGCGGGGCTGAAACAGATCGAAGGCTCTTTAGAGCAGGCGTCTACCAACTTAGGGGCAGGTAGCTTCACGACTTTCCGTAAAATTGTGCTGCCTATGCTGAAAAATTCACTTTCTGTCAGCTTTGTATACGCGTTCATGCGTTCCATGAACACCTTAAGCACCGTTATTTTCCTCGTGTCACCGGAATGGAACCTGGCGTCCATCAATATCATGAGCCTGGCAAATCAGGGATTCCTCCCGACTGCCAGCGCCACTGCCGTAGGCATCATGCTTGTTATTTACCTGACTTTCGGTGTGGTAAAACTGATACTCCGTGACAAGATTAATATCTTTGATTTATAATCGCTCAAAGTTTACAACAGAGGTGGAAATATGTCAGACTTAGTATTGCAGCTGAAACAGATCAATAAATATTTCGGTCGGAGCCATGTCATCAAAGACGTGAACATTGATTTTGAAAAGGGGCATTTCGTTACATTCCTCGGGCCGTCAGGCTGCGGGAAGACCACGCTTCTCCGCATGGTGGCAGGTTTCTATGAACCGGATGATGGGGAAATACTTCTTAACGGCAAACGAATCGAAAGGATTCCTCCTTACAGCAGAAATACGGCCATGGTGTTTCAGGAATATGCTCTCTTTCCGCATATGAACGTTTTTGATAATGTTTCCTATGGACTTCGTGTGAAGAACCGTCCGAAAGAGGAAATAGAAAGACGTGTCAAAGAAGCGCTTGACCTCATGCAGCTCAAAGGCATGGAGGACCGTTTCCCGAACCAGATGTCCGGCGGACAGCAGCAGCGTGTTGCTGTGGCCCGTGCCCTTGTCATGAATCCTGAAGTTCTTCTTCTTGATGAACCGCTGTCCAATTTGGATGCGAAGCTGCGCGAAAGCGTCCGCGTGGAACTCCGTGATATTCAGAAGAAGATGGGGCTTTCCACGATTTATGTCACCCATGACCAGTCGGAAGCTCTTTCCATGTCGGACATGATTGTTGTTCTGAAAGGCGGCGTCGTCCATCAGACAGGATCGCCCCAGGAGATCTACTTTGAACCGAAGACGCCGTTCGTGGCGGACTTCATCGGCACGACAAACCTCCTCAGCGTAAAAGGGCTGGGAGAAAATACTGTTTCTTACGGGAACGACAGAATTCCCACTGCGAAGAGCGTAAATGCAGGGCAGGAATACTGCCTGAGCATCCGTCCCGAATGTCTGAAGTTGGTGAAAGAGGCCGTTGACGGGCAGGTGAATGTAAAAGTCACCATTCAAAATAAAATGTTCCTTGGAGAAAAAATCCGCTACTTTGTCAATGACAGTCTTGGCAAGGAATGGATTATCGATATTTACGACCCCGGCAGGACGATCCTGGAAGGCGAAGCATATGCCGCTTTCCCCTTTGAAAAGGCATGGCTCATTGAAGATCTGACGGATTGAAATGAAAAAAGAGCGGAGCTTCCGTAAAAAGAAACGACGATCTTTTTTGTCCACCGAAAAGGCATGAGTGGAGGGGCTGTGACAAGGTGCAAAAATATTTTGTCACAGCCTCTTTATAATTGGCTATTGCAGGTCTCTCAGCAGATCGTTTACATGAGAAGCGGCTTTCACGTTCCTGTATTCTTTCACCAATATGCCTTTTTCATCAATGATGAATGTGGAGCGCTCGATGCCCATGTATTTCTTTCCATACATGCTCTTTTCTTTCATGACGCCGTACAAGTTGCATACCGTTTCCTTTTCATCAGAAAGGAGAGGGAAATTAAGTTCATACTTGTCGCGGAAATTGCAGTGCTTTTTCACGCTGTCGCGGCTTACGCCAAGTATGGAATAACCCCGCTTCTTAAATTCTTCCAGATTAGCGCGGAATGCCTGCGCTTCCAGCGTGCACCCGGAAGTATTGTCCTTCGGGTAGAAATAAAGAATTACCTTCCCGCCCTTGTAATCGGAAAGAGAAATATCCTGTCCGCCGTCAGACGGAAGTGTGAATAGGGGCGCTTTTTTGCCCACCGTAAGAGCTGCCATGATGACCTCCTTAAAGAAATATATTTTCTTTCATTATAGTATGGGGGAGACAGGATGTAAAACGGAGAAAAAGCCGTAAAAGTATTTCTTCTCCGGCAGATGGACAGCAAAGCATAAGGCGGACAGGTTTTTCGGATTTATTCCGTATATTTAATTTCTTTATTGACAGATAGACCCCAGGGGGGTATAGTCTAATTAGAAAGAAGATTTTCGATTCAGCAGTAAGAATGGGAGAGAGTACGAAAAAGCAGAGAGGGAAATGAAATGGAAGCGAAGGAGACAAAGCAGATGGTCGGTATGGAAACAGAGGAAGCCTGCTGCCGTACGGAACGGACACCGGCAGAACAAAAGAAACTGCTTATCCGCCTTAAGACGGTGGAAGGGCAGATCAGGGGCATACAGAAAATGGTGGAAGCTGACGCATACTGCCCAGATATCCTCATGCAGGTATCAGCCGTATCCAATGCGCTGAATTCTTTTAACAAACTGCTTCTGGCATCCCATATCCGAGGCTGCGTTTCCGATGATATCCGCGAAGGACGGGACGGAAAAGTGGATGAGCTCTGCACCATGCTCCAAAAACTGATGAAATAATTTTTTGACAGGAAATGAAAGAGGTAAAAAATGAGACAATATACGGTTACAGGCATGACCTGCGCAGCGTGCCAGTCCCATGTGGAAAAGGCAGTCGCTGAAGTGCCGGGGGTCTCTTCGGTGGCCGTGGCGCTCCTGACAAATTCCATGGCGGTCGACGGCACCGCATCAAACGAAGAAATCATCCGCGCCGTTGAAAACGCGGGGTACGGAGCGCGGCTCAAAGGTGAAGAAAAGAAAAAGAGCTCCGCTTCAGAAAAACTGGCACAGGAAGCGGAAGCCCTGGCCGACCATGAAACACCGAAGCTCAAAAGGCGCCTCATATGGTCTGCCGTATTTCTTGCGCTCCTCATGTATATCACCATGGGGCACAATATGCTCGGCTGGCCTGTTCCCGCATTTTTTGACCATAATCATCTGGGACTTGCTCTGACAGAAATGCTCCTTGCTCTCATCGTGATGTATGTCAATAGGGATTTCTTCCTTTCCGGAGGGAAATCTTTCGCCCATGGCGCGCCGAATATGGATACCCTCGTGGCGCTCGGATCGGGAGTTTCCTTCCTCTGGTCGCTTTATGTCCTTTATGAAATGACTTACCTTCTTACGCAAGGCACATCGAATGCGGATCTCATGGGACTTTACCATGACCGGCTCTACTTCGAGTCCGCCGCCATGATTCCCGCGCTTATCACCGTAGGAAAAACACTGGAATCTCTATCCAAAGGCCGGACCACTGATGCCTTGAAAAGTCTGATGAGGATGGCGCCGAAGACGGCGTTCATCGAAAAAAACGGGCAGGAAGTATCCGTTGCCATCGACGAGGTGCAGCCGGGAGATATCTTTGTCGTAAGACCGGGAGAAACCATTCCCGTAGACGGCGTGATTATAGAAGGCACGACAGCGGCGGATGAATCCGCTCTTACGGGAGAATCCGTTCCGGTGGACAAAGCGGAAGGCGACCCCGTGAAAGCCGCCACCATAAACCGTTCCGGATTCATCCGTGCCCGCGCCACCCGTGTAGGCGAAGACACGACCTTCTCACAGATCATCCGCATGGTCAGCGATGCGGCTGCTACAAAAGCGCCGATTGCAAGAATCGCTGATGCCGTGTCCGCCGTCTTTGTGCCTGCCGTTATCGGTGTAGCCGTTCTCGTCATGATCGTGTGGATACTCCTCGGCGCGCCCGTGGCGAAAGCATTGGAATACGCCATCTGCGTCCTCGTCATTTCCTGTCCCTGCGCGCTGGGGCTGGCAACGCCCGTTGCCATTATGGTCGGCAGCGGCGTGGGCGCGAAAAACGGCATTCTTTTCAAAACAAGTGAATCTCTTGAAAATGCGGGGAAAATACAGATCGTCGCGCTTGACAAGACCGGTACCGTTACGGAAGGAAGGCCGAAAGTGACCGGTATTTATCCTGCGGGACATATGACGGACGATGAACTTCTCCTTTTGGCGTATTCGCTGGAACGGAAATCCGAGCATCCCCTTGCCCGGGCTGTTGTGGAAAAGGCGGAAGAAAGAGGCATGAGTCCGAAAGAAACCTCCGAGTTCCGGGTTCTTGCGGGAAACGGCCTTGCCGCCGTTATGGACGGGGACACGATTCACGGCGGGTCGGAAACCTATATATCCACGCTGGCGGATATACCGCAGGATATGACAGAACTCTCCCGGGCATTGGGGGAAGAAGGGAAAACGCCGATTTTCTTTGAACGGAACGGAATCTTTTCGGGTATGATCGCTGTAGCGGACATTATCAAGAAAGACTCCGCCCAAGCTGTTAAAGAACTGCAGCATATGGGGATTGAAGTCATCATGCTCACAGGAGATAATCAGCGGACGGCAGACGCCATCGGGAAAGAAGCGGGTGTTGACCGTGTCATTGCAGGCGTCCTTCCTGACGGGAAAGCGGCTGTTATCAAAAATCTGCAGAAACGGGGCAGGACGGCCATGGTAGGGGACGGGATCAATGATGCACCCGCGCTTACCGGGGCGGATATCGGGATTGCCATCGGCGCAGGGACAGATGTAGCTGTCGACTCCGCCGACATCGTTCTTATGAATTCCAGGCTCACCGATGTTTCCGCTGCCATCCGATTAAGCAGGAAGACGCTGAAAAATATCCGTGAAAATTTATTTTGGGCCTTCGCATATAATATTCTGCTTATCCCCGTGGCGGCCGGCGTATATCCTATGATTTCCATAAATCCCATGTGGAGCGCGGCGGCGATGGCTCTTTCCAGTGTCACCGTCTGTCTGAATGCCCTTCGGCTGAATCTGTTTGAAGTCCATGACAGCGGGAAAGATAACCCCCTGAAAAAGAAAGCACTTCCTTCACCGGAAGTGCCCGGCGCAAAAACCGGCACTGCTATAGAGAAGAAAGAGGCGGCAGGAAAGGAAAGGGCGGCTATTATTTCCGTAGAAGGCATGACCTGTGAAATGTGCGAGCACCACGTGGAAAATGCGTTGAAGAAAATAAAAGGTGTTGTGGAAGCAAAAGCGGATCATACCACAGGAAAAGTAAATATGACCTGCTCGGCCGCTCCTGATGAAGAAACCGTGAAGAAAGCAATTTCCGAAGCGGATTATATTTACAAAGGAATGATAGTTCCAAAGGAGGAAATGAAAATGAAAGAAACAGTAAAAATTGAAGGTATGATGTGCGGCCACTGCGAGGCGGCAGTAAAGAAATCGCTGGAAGCCCTTGACGGTGTGGATCGCGCGGAAGTGTCCCATAAAACGGGCACCGCCGTGCTCACTCTTTCCAAAGAAGTCGCTGATGCGGATGTACGGAAGGCTGTCGAAGACAAAGATTACAAATTCGTAAGCATCGAAAAATAAAATCAAAAATGAAAAGCCCGCGGGAGAAAATAAGATCATCGCGGGCTTTTCATGCGTCCGTCTTGGGACAGGTTTTGTATTAAATGTTTATTTTCGTGGTTAGGAATGCGGGAACGGAAAGCTGATGCAAAACAGTATAGAGGGTGGAATCCGTTATCGTAATGTATTGATATGAAATGTCCTGTAAGCCTTGTTTGCCTTTTCAGAAAAAACGGGAGAGCGGTATTTCTGCAAGCCGATTCCCTTATACAGTAAAAAAGGACGGCTCGCACCGTCCCTTTTCAGGAGTATAAAAAAATAAAGGAAGTTGGAAAGGAGTGATTTTCGCTTGGGAGTGCGAAAATTTCCCAACGGCAGAACCGTTTCATGAATCCGCTTCTGCCTGTAAGTAGTATATCACAAATAAATGATTTTGAAAACTACTTTCAATTATTTTTTAAAATTTTTTATGGAAGCGGTATTTACAGGAAAAGAAATAACAAAGAACTATTTTTTTCTTATGATTGATGCAGATGATTTCCAAATCACTGCCGGAGGAGATTATTCTGTACCGGCGGTTAAAACACCCTGTCCGGCAGCCGCAGGAAGAAGCGGTTTCCGTCGTTTCATATGAACTTGTCATTCAAATCATTTAGCCATAAAAATTCTCAGTGATTGCGGAGGTCTTTTGATTTTTAAACGTGATCATCGTGTCAATATCTCCCAGAGGTTTTTATTAATAAAATAATACTCTCTGCCTTGTTTTGTTTTATCTAATAGTCCGGCTGTAACTAATCGGTTTAGATACTTAGAAGCGGTTTGTTTTTTTGCGATATGCCGATCTACGAGAAAGGAAATTTTACAGTATGGCTGTTCAAAAAGGAGTTCGATTAATTCTCTGCTATAGATATCAGCCATTTCATTCTTTACAAATGTTTCTGTTTCTAATTGTACCTTTCGGATTTCTTGAATCATGGACAGAGTCTTTTTAGCGGTCACTTCCACCGCGTCTAAAATATAAAGAATCCAGTTAGTCCAGTCTGCGTATTCAGTTACATCTTGCAGGGCTTTATAATAATCGGATTTGTGTTCAATGATGTAGCTGGATAGGTATAGGATAGGAACGTCAAGGAGCTTTTCCTGTATTAAGTAAAGAACATTAATTATACGCCCAACTCGTCCATTCCCGTCAGGGAAGGGATGGATGCATTCAAATTGATAATGGATGACTGCCAATCGGATTAAAGGATCAATATTTCCCTCATTTACATTAATATAGTTTTCCAAGTTGGAAAGTAGACGAAGTATATCATCCTTGTTATCTGGCGGAGTGTAAACGGTCTCATCATATGAATTCTTCAGTACTGTTCCAGGTAATGAACGGATTCCGTCTGAACGTTGTTTTACTTTATGGAATAATTCAATAAATATATTAATTCCTAATGGACGTTGCTTGATTTCATTGAATCCATACCAAAGGGCGTCTTTATAATGAAGGACTTCTTTTGTAGATGGGGAAATGATTTTACTGTCCGGTGCCGAAAATGCTTTATATAAATCATCGTTTGTGGTAACAACATTTTCTATTTCACTGGAAGATTTTGCTTCTTGTAATGATACCGTCTGCAACAGCAAAAGCGGATTTGCCTGCATGTAAGTCCATCCGTGCAGTTCTGCCAAGGCCTTATGAGCAGAAACTGTTTTCTTCAGTATTTGGACTGTTTCCAGTTCTGCATGCGGAGGTAATATCGGAAGGTTATTATATGCTGTTTCTTTTTTGTATGGCATAAAAGCTCTCCTAACAGGTGTACATTATCATCCTATTTGGATAATAGGGTGATTTTTGGAGCAGAAATAAACCTATTTGAATAATAGTATGATTGAATAAACCTGTCAATAAAATAGGGTGATTTTTAAGGTGAAAATAAACTTGATAAAAATTGACACAAACGATTTCGGTATATAAATGGATTTTTGTTACTAAATGGCAATATCAAATCAGACAGTCACTCAGAAAAATTATGCAGCAGATGAAAGTCGGGCAATCTGCTTTCTTATTGTACAGTATAAAAAATGATTATAACAAAACATCTTGAAAAAAGTATTGACGAATCAACTTGGAGATGTGGGAAAAGAGTGATAAAATAATATAAATTAGAATGATTGCACGAAAAGGAGGAGAATCAAATGGGCGACGTATTAACATTGGCTAAATACATTGTGACTAAATGTGTACGAGATTGTTGTCCAATTAGTAATTTGCAGTTGCAGAAGATTCTTTATTTTATACAAGTCGACGCGTTAAAAACGACTGGCGAACCTGCTTTTCTAAACAATATAGAGGCTTGGCAATTTGGGCCGGTTGTTCCTGAAGTATATTATTATTTTTGTGGTTTTGGCGCGATGCCAATTTTTTCTACCTATGAAAGTGATTGCATTTTAGAAAACAAAGAAATGATAGATTCCATTATTGAAGAAAAAAGATTGTTAGATCCATGGGTTCTTGTTGAAGAAACACATAAAGATGGTGGAGCTTGGAGCCAGATATATAAAGATGGAGAAGGTAACCACAATATTATTCCGGTTGATTTAATGAGAAAGGCTGGGTAATGGATTTATCTGAAGAAAGTCAGAAAAGGGAAAGGTTTCAGCAAATATTAAGAGAACTGGCAAAATCGCAGGATGTACTCAAAGAAAAAAGTGCTCGCGCCAAAATGTACAGGAGGTTGGAAGAGTTATATGACTCTCCTGATGGAGAACATAGGTACCGGCACTTTTATTCTGATATCTTTGGAATATTAACCGAGATAAAAAACGATGCGACGTTGGGTGATATAAATATACTTGGACAAAATTTAAGCGAAATCCGAAAGGGATATCGCGTTCAAAATACTCGCGAAAACGGAGAATTTATTGATATCCGAACCAGTATTAATAAGCTGTATGATCACGTGAGCCTTGATATTGCACGTATGACATACTCTGACGCGGGGGATTGGAAAGTATCTGGACAAAAAGCGTTATCAGAAATACAGAATAAAATAGAGAATTTAGAGAAATCTACGGATGGGCTCAAGAAAGAAAATCAGAAAATACAGGAAAGCAGTAGAAATATGCAAAAGGACTATGTTGCTATTCTTGGAATCTTTGCTGCAGTACTGATGGTGTTTTTTTCCGGTATAGGATTCTCCGCTTCTGTATTGGCAAATATTGATAGGGCCTCGATATATCGAGTGGGTTTAGGAATTATATTATTAGGAACCGTTTTATTTAACATTATTTGTTTTTTGTTGAATTTTATTAGCGAAATGGTTAATAAAGATTCTATAAGTAAATGTCTTATTGTTGTGGGAAATATAGTTTTTGTAGTTTTACTTGGGGTTATATATCTTTCATGGAAATATAGCTGGCTGGGGTGTGCAGCTTTTTAATAATTTTCATATTTGATAGGAGAATCCATATGGGGCTTTTTTCATATAGATTTTTTCAGGGCGGTAATTGGAATTTTGAAATGCAGAATAAGTGGTAATCTACACAACCGCCCTACCTTTATTTGGAACAAATTAAAGCGAGGCGGGGAGAAATCCCTGCTCTTTTTTCTTTGGGCGGCAAAAATACGGCAAAAAATTTAGCCAAAATACCGTATTTTAACGGTTATTGTTTTGGCGGCTATTTCTTGGACACTCGGTAAAATCGACACATATCGGATATATAGTTTTCGTGGATATACAGCGTCAACTTGTAATTCAAATTTGAATTTGATACCATGGAGAAAAGAATGGAATTCATGAAAGGGCAGCGTTCAGGAAGAAAGGATACTTGAAAATGGAATGGCTGGGACGAAACAGGAAATCGGTCATCATTGCCGTGGTTTTGGTGATCGCCTTTGCTGCGGGATATTTCTTTTATAAGAGCAGGAATGCGGAACAGAGAAAACTGATCCTTTACGGAAATGTAGATATTCGTCAGATTTCTCTTGCTTTCAACAGCAATGGGCGGATCGAGGAAATGCTGAAAGAGGAAGGCGATGCGGTGAAGGCAGGCGATGTGCTGGCGCGGCTGGATACCCGTCCGCTGGAGCTGGCGATTGCCCAAAGGAAGGCAGCGATTGCCCAGCAGGAAGCGGTGGTGGCAAAGCTGCACAATGGTTCCCGTCCGGAAGAAATTACCCAGGCGGCGGCACAGGTGGAATCTCTGGCGGCCGCGGAAAATAATGCCCGCGCTTACTACCGGCGTATGGCATCGCTTCTTGCCGACGGTGCGGTAAGCAGGCAAAGTGCCGATGATGCGGAAGCACGATGGAAAGCGGCGGCTGCCAATTTGGAAAATGCGAAGGCTGCATTGTCTTTGGCAAACAAAGGGCCCCGCGATGAAGATATCGCGGCGGCGGAAGCGCAGCTTTCCGCTTTGAAAGCAGGTCTTGAAAATGATCTGTACAATTTGAGCCAGGCAACGCTTGTCGCGCCGCAGGACGGCGTGATCCGTTCCCGCTTGATGGAAACGGGGGATATGGCATCTGCTGCGAGGCCGGTGTATCTTATCGGTCTGTCCGATCCGAAATGGATCCGCGTGTATGTGCCTGAAAGCCGTCTTGGCGAGTTACGGGAAGGTATGGAAGCGGATGTTTATGTGGACAGTTTCCCGAATGAAGCGATTAAGGGAAAAGTGGGATATATTTCCGATACAGCGGAGTTCACGCCAAAATCTGTACAGACGGAGGAACTCAGGACATCGCTCCTTTATGAAGTGCGCATTTTTGTGGATGACGAAGAGAATCGCCTCCGCATGGGAATGCCGGCAACGGTGAAGTTTTGAAATCACGGAAAGTTTTTAAATACCGGGAAAGGATGTATCGTGGCTGACGGATATGTGGTGGAAGCGGCCGGTGTGACGAAACGGTTCAGGGATTCCCGCGGGGGAGCACTTCTGACTGCTGTGGACTGTCTGGATATACGGGCGGTACGGGGGAAGATGACAGCACTTATCGGGCCAGATGGCGCGGGGAAGACGACATTCCTTCGCATGGTCTGCGGGCTGATGTTTCCTACTGAAGGGATTCTTTCCGTACTTGGCATTTCTGTGGCGGACAAACCTGCAGATGTGCAGAGGCGTCTTGGATACATGCCCCAGAAGTTTGGGCTCTATGAGGATCTGACGTGTATGGAAAATATGAATCTTTACGCTGATCTTCATGGGATTTCGACGGAGGAACGGAAAGAACGGTTTGAAAAATTATTTCATATGACCGGTCTCGCACCGTTTGCACAGCGTCTTGCGGGAAAGCTGTCAGGCGGCATGAAGCAGAAACTGGGACTGGCGTGTACTCTCGTGCGGACACCGGAGCTGCTTATTCTTGACGAACCGACAGCAGGCGTCGATCCTCTTTCCCGACGGGAGCTTTGGGAAATATTGAAAGACCTTGTGAAGGGCGGGCATATTTCCGTCCTTGTATCCACAGCCTACATGGAAGAGGCGGAGCTTTGTGACGAGGTATACATCCTGAATAAAGGGAAAGTTCTTGACAGGGGCACGCCGGAGGAGCTGAGGAAGGAAACGGAAGGCCGCTGCCGGATGGCGAAAACGCCGGAAGGGATACCGCCCCGCGTGCTTCAGGCTGCATTTCTGGATGATTGGGAGTCTGTGGAGGATGCCGTTCCCGAAAAGGGGAATGTACGGTTCGTTTTAAAGGAAGGGGTGGCGCTTGAACGGGTAAAAGCGTTTTCCTGTTATCCCCGTTTGGAAACGGAAAGCGTGCCGTCCCGTTTGGAAGACAGTTTTATGTGCTGTCTTGGGAAATTGGAAAGAAAAGAAAGTCCTCTTGAAGGATTTGAACTGGATTATAAAGAACCGGCACATATTTCCGGCAAAGTGGATATTGAAGTAAAAAATCTGGTGCGCCGGTTTGGTGATTTCACCGCTGTGGACAATACATCATTTCAGGTTCATGAGGGAGAAATCTTCGGGCTTTTGGGGCCGAACGGCGCAGGCAAGTCGACAACGTTTAAAATGCTTTGCGGACTTCTTCCCGCAAGCAGCGGCGAATTGTCGGTGGCGGGGGTAAACCTGCGGACAGCACGGGCGGCGGCCCGGGCCAATGTGGGATATGTGGCGCAGAAATTTTCTCTCTACGGTATGCTTACTGTCCGGGAAAATCTGGAGTTTTTCGGAGGCGCTTACAAACTGCCCCGGCAGAAAATAAAAGAAAGGATAAAAGAGGTCCTTTCCCGGTTTGGTCTCAGCGGCGCGGAAGACAGGATGGCCGGCGATCTGCCCGGCGGGTACAAACAGCGCCTGTCCATGGCGGCGGCTCTTCTTCATGAACCGAAAATATTATTTCTTGATGAACCGACAAGCGGTATTGATCCTCCCGCCCGGCGGATTTTCTGGCGGCAGATAACAGCGCTGGCCGCAAAGGGGACGACGGTGATTATTACGACGCATTTTATGGACGAGGCGGAATACTGCGACCGCATCATGATACAGGATCAGGGAAAGATGCTTATTCTTGGGACACCCGAGGAAGTACGGAACCGGGGCGGGAAAAATCTCACCATGAATGAAGCGTTCATTGCCATTGTGGAAAACAGCCGGAGAAAGGAGGAGTTATGATGGAGGCTTTCCGCCGTATTTCTTCATTGGTAAGAAAAGAATACAACCAGCTTATCCGTGACCGGAGCAGTCTGGTGATCGGGATCGTTATTCCCATCATGCTCATTCTTCTCATCGGGTACGGCATGTCGCTGGATGTGAAAAATGTGCCTGTGGCGGTGGTCATGGAAGATGCGTCCCCCACGGTGCAGGATATGCTTTCTTTTATGGACGGCTCTGACTATTTTGATCCCCGCTATACCACGTCCATGAAAGAAGGTACGGAAATGATGAACCGGCGGGAAGTGGACGCCATTATCCGTGTGCCGCCGAATTTCACGGAAAATCTTTTCAGGGGCGGCAGTCATGTGCAGATTATTCTCTGGGGTGTGGACGCGGCTTCCGCACGGACGGCAGGTTCTTATCTTGAAGCGGGTCTTGCCTCATGGCAGGCGGCGAATGCATCAAAGTACATGATCGTATCCGACGGGATCGGTTTCGTATCTGTCACGCCGCGGCAGTGGTTCAATGACGCCAATACAAGTACATGGTTCTTTATTCCCGGGCTGGTGGTGCTCATCATGACGCTTGTCGGCGTATTTCTTACTACGATGGTCATGGCGCGGGAATGGGAAAGGGGCACGCTGGAAGCTCTTTTCATCACGCCGGTGAGACCGATAGAAATACTTCTTTCGAAAATGATCCCTTACTTCGGTATCGCCACAATCGGTTTCTGGCTATGCATGGCGGCAGCGCGTTACTTATACGGCGTGCCTGTGCACGGGTCATTCTTAATGATCCTTCTGGGATCGGTTATTTACCTCATCGTAACGCTGGGCATGGGACTTACGATTTCGTCGGTGATCAAAAACCAGTTCTTTGCGTGCCAGGTGTCTATGCTGGTGAGTACGCTTCCTACGGTCATGCTGTCAGGATTTATTTTCGATTTGCGAAGCGTGCCTGCCGTGGTCTATGCCGTGGGACATGTCCTTCCTGCTACATACTATATGGAACTTTTGAAATCGCTCTTCCTTGCGGGAAATGACTGGGCGCTTATCAGGGAGAACTGTCTGATCTTAGGGGGATACGCTGTGTTCTTTACGGGACTCTCCTGCGTAGTAACGAAAAAGAGGCTGGAATGATGGAACATATTATGCTTTACATCCGCCGCATCCTTTTCATGGTGCGGAAAGAAATGCTGACCACCCTGAAAGATCCGAAAAGCCGCATTATCCTTATTATGCCTGTCATTATCCAGTCCCTGCTTTTCGGTTATGTGGCATCGTATAATCTGGACAGCGTGGATTATGCCGTCCTTGATTTAAGCAGGAGCCGCTGCTCCGAAGAATTGATTGCCGAATTGGATGGAAGCGGGATATTTAAACGGGTGGCGACACTTGGGAGCACATCGCAGATTGCCCGATTCATCGATGGGCGGAAAGCAGGCGTCGTCCTTGTCATCGGTCATGATTTCGCGGATAAGATAACCGCAGGGGAAACTGCACCCGTCCAGGTGATTACTGACGGAAGGAATACGATGACATCGAGCATTGCATCAGGATATATTTCCGCGGTGGCAGCGGCATATAACAGCCGGCTTCACGGCGGTCATCAGCTTCTCCATATAGACCCGGTAGCATGGTATAATCCGAACCTGATTTCCCGATGGGGGTTCCTCGCGTCGCTCCTTCCCATGGTCAGCCTGACACAGGTAATGATCCTTGCGGGGCTGTCCGTGGCGAGGGAAAGGGAAAACGGTACTTTTGACCAGCTCATGGTGACGCCGCTCCTTCCCATGGAAATACTCATCGGCAAAGCGGTACCGCCGCTCCTTATCGGTATGCTCCAGTCTTTCATCGTACTGTCGATTGCTGTTGCATGGTTTAAAGTGGCCCTCGTGGGATCCCTCTTTACCCTTGCCCTCATCATGGCGGTATTTCTTCTTTCCTGCGTGGGAATCGGACTTTCCATTTCCGCCGTCGCCAGGAATATGCAGCAGGTCATCGTGTACAATTTTGTGGTACTTCTTCCTGTCATGCTTCTGTCAGGTATGGCGACGCCTGTAAGGAATATGCCCACAGTGCTTCAGTATTTCACCTATATCAATCCCATGCGCTTTGCCATCGACGGCGTGCGGCGCGTGTATATCGAGGGGGCTTCTCTTTCCATGATCGCCTCCGACTTCATTCCCATGCTTATCGTGGCGGCGGTGACGATGCCCCTTGCCGCATGGATGTTCAGACATAAATTAGGATAAAGGAATTGTAATGAAAGAAAATCAGAAAAACGGACGCCGTATGGACGGGCGGGAAACCGGAGAGAAAATTATCGAATGCGCGGGTCAGCTCATTGCAGAGAAAGGATTCGCTTCCGTGACAAGCAAGGAAATATGCCGGGCAGCAGGTGTGAATCTGGCGGCGGTCAATTACCATTTCGGAAGCCGTGACGGACTCTATCTTGCCGTATTGGAAAACGTCCAGCAGTACCTTATTGAGCTGCAGCAGCTGATTGACCTGTATGAGTCGGACCTGACACCGCGGCAAAAAATGGAAAAGTTTATTGACTTTCTGGCAGGAAATGCTTTCCGAAAAAATGAATGGCAGATCAGCGTGTGGGTACGGGAAGTGATGAACCCTTCTCCTGTGCTGGAAAAAATATTTCAAAAAGAAGCGCTCCCGAAAATCTCCGTCATCGTGAAAATATTTTCAGAATACACTGGCTATACCGCCAATGATCCCCGGCTGTACAGCGGGATTATTACCCTTGCCGCGCCTTTTGCCGTATGTCTTCTCGGACGGCACCATTCCCTGCGCAGGGAAATGCCCGTCCATATACCGATAGAAACCATGGCGGAAAACATCAAACAGCTGGCTCTTGCCAACTTGGAAAATTTAAAAAGGAATAAAAGATGAACATGGAAAAGACGACAGAGCGGTATCCTATACGCTATTACAGCATGATTACCGTAGCCAAAGATTTTATTTCACAGGCGAACGGGTCTCTTGCCGAAGGCACGGCAGACTGGAAAGCGGCGGATAAAGAATTGGAAAAACTGAAAAAGCTTTCGGAAAAGCACAACTGTTACGCCACAGTGGTGAACAGTCTCACGCCGTATATATTTCTTCTGCTGGAAACGGAAGAAGGAAAGCCCTACTGGCAGTACATGGAAATGGCGGGCGCTCTCCACATGTTCCATTTCACTGATGAAGAAAGCTGGGTGGAAGCGGAAAAGATCATTTATGAAAACGGCGGGTACATGTACCGGATAAAAGAAATTTACCTGCAAAGAAAATAGAGAAGAAAAGAATTCCTGCCATCTGAACGCGGGGATTTTTTCTTAACCGGAAGAGTGGAAGAAAAGTTTTATGCAATCTAAATTTACGGCTTATCATGGAACGCTGGCAGATGACATTTGACACTTTTCCCTAAAGCGTCATTCTTCGATTTGTGTTACTGCCCCGTTTTTCGTTTTTCCCACAAAGCATTTTTGCCTCCGATCTAAATGACGGGGGACGGTAAGGTGTCATCCAGAGGAATAGATTCTTTTCTCTGTATTATTGTCTTTGAAAAACTTACGGATAAAAGTATAATTGCCATATTGAATACCATGAAAAGAGAATTTGCTCATAATGGATACCGTTTTTACGATTTTATTCAAGGTGGAATTTTGCATACGCTGGAAATTAACCGCAAGGTGAACTTCGGTTGGCTGTTTGGGGTGAAAACGGGCGGCAGAAAAGAGTATATCTATGCGGGAGAAAAGTTTAAAGAAATCGCGCTGGAAAGATATAAAAACTTCTGATTGTTATACTGAGGGAAATCATGAGGCGGATCATCAGGGGGAGTACCGTTTTATTTGACGGAAGGCAATAAAAATAGGTCTTACGTTTCAACAGCGGACAGAATTGTTTTGAGGGCATGTAAACTATTCTGTGTAACCCTTGGGGTCGGATAGTAAATAAGGGCAGAACCGTTTTTGATGGCGCTGCCTTTTTATCATTGTACAGGAATTATAACAAAACCTGCTTCTGCTAAAGAGAAGACTGTTCATTTTGCGAAACGATTTTACTGCTTCCGATATATTTTTTCTATGTTATGGCAAAAGACAATACGGCAGGAGTTGCCGCGGCGGGGGAAGTTTGATACGATGGGAAAATGAAAGCGAGGAGTTATGAGGACATATTATGATATTGGACTGAATTTATTTACCCGTTCTTTTCCTGATCCGGAGCGGATTATCGCGGACGCGGAAGCGGCGGGGATCTGCTGCATTCTTACGGGCTCGGAAGCGCGGGAGAATGAGCTTGTGAATGAGTTCGTAAAAACCCATGATGTTTACGGCACGGCGGGTATCCATCCCCATGCTGCTGATGGTGCTGCGGACAAGGATCTGGAACGGATTGAGGAAATTATTCTTTCCAATCCGAAGATCGTGGCGGTGGGGGAATGCGGACTGGATTATGACCGAATGTATTCGACGAAGGAAAACCAGCTTTATTATTTCAAAAAGCTGATTGCTCTCGGCGAGAAACTGAAGAAGCCGCTGTTCCTCCATGAACGGGACGCGGAGGAAGATTTCATTTCCTGCTTTGCCGGGCATGAAAACATATGCAGGCGTTCGGTGGTGCATTGCTACACGGGAAATAAAAAGACGGCGGAGACGCTTTTGGACATGGGATTTTCCATCGGGATCACCGGATGGATCTGTGATGAGCGCCGGGCGGAGGCGTTGCGGGAAGCGGTGAAAATCATTCCCCCGGACCGCATTCTTTTGGAAACAGACGCGCCCTACCTCACTCCGCGGGGGATTTCCGGCCTTAAGCGGACGAATGTACCTCAGAATATCGTATATGTCGCCCGGGCCCTTGCCCACTACATGGGGGTCAGTGAAGAGGACGTGATCCGTCACGCGAAAATAAATACGGAGCGGATTTTTGGGTTATAGAGCTGTTTCTGTGAGAAGGGGCGCAGGGAACTTCTGAAGGTGGGAAAATAGTATGTTGTTAGCCGGTATGTGGGAAAATTGATTTTATTGAATCTAAAGGATGGTGCTTCGGAGGAAGTATCTCAGAAATTCAAGATGGATACTATATTTTGTCAAATGGAGAGAAGTGAGAATATGACAAAAGAAGAAATAATTGAAGTGCTGAAAAATGCAGTGAGACCAAATGAAGAATACTGTATAGATAATGAAGTTATGCATGCTCTGTATCAGTATTCCAATCCTTTTGATTTGGTTGAGCCGATTTTAGAAATTATAGAGTCTAATCCAAACGTTGATTTTGGAATGCCTGGTGACTTGGTTCATTTTGTGGAGAAGTTTTATAAAAAAGGGTATGAAGAATTATTAATCTCATCAGTGAAAAGGCATCCGACCCCACATAATATTTGGATGGTTCATCGTTGCTATAATGATATTGAAAATCCAAATCATGAGAAATTTGTTAAACTTATTAATGGTTTAAAAGATGATAGGTCGATTTCTGATGAGATAAAAAAAGTGATTCATAGATTCAGCTGGGAATAAGCTGTTTTTTAAGCTAACGGGGATTCCTGTTGGTTAAGCACAAATGAAAGGAATAAAGAAATGTATAGATTTTGAACCCTTAACAGCTTTAGTGTTGAATACATCGGTTGAAAACGTAATTATGTATGGAGCAGCAGGGAGAGCAGTTTATGAAAATCATGCAGGCGGCAGGGATAGAATTTATATTTTTGAAAGGATGAGCAAAAATGGACAAAAATACTATAGAAAAAATACTCAATGCTGCTTTGGATGAGCTGTATGAGAAAGATCAAAAGTTAATCTTTAATGAACAATTTGAAGGGAATAGAACGCATTGTCATTCATCAGAGCGATCAATAGTTCATAAGTATGCTATATATTTTGAAAAATTAATTATAAATGAATTAAGTAATAATTGTGAGTATTGTGTTGATGTTGAATACAATCAAAATATAGATAGACTGAAAATATTAACATCACGTCCCAACGGGGCATATCCGGATATGATTCTGCATAAAAGAGGCACTAATGACCATAATACTTTGGTGGCAGAGTTTAAAACATGGTGGAATAAAGATAAGTGGATGTGGAAGCGTAAGGGGAAGAATGATAAAAAGATAAAGATAAAGAATATAGATGAAGATATAGAAAAAATAAAGGAGTTTCTTAATCAGGAGAGTGAGTATGGATATGACTATGACTATGGGGTGAGCATAATACTAGGTAAAAAAAGAGAGGATGTCCGAATCAATTTTATAGATCCCCCTCCTCCCGCAAAGTTGAGTTAGAAAAAAATCCTATATGCCTTTTGGTAAATCGGTACAAAAGATATATAGCAGTAAGGATTATTTTTTGCCGTATCGCATATTTCACTAAAAATAAAAATTTTTCGCAAAAGTATATCGAATGACTTGAATGTTTCGATATGCCCTGTTATAATAAAGGCACAAAATCGGATGGGCCGAAGGATACTGTGTGAATCTATGTCAGGTGATGTCTTCGGTTAGGATGACTTTGAATGAACTCTCGGACCTCCGGCCAATCGTAAAAAACTCCGGGAAGACAATCTTCTGTTTCACAGTTTTTTTGAAAGGTGGTTTATTTATGGCAAACATTCAGAAACGGTATGATCTTTTCATTGACGGCAAATTTGTGCCTGCCTCTGACGGCAAAACTTTTGAAGCCCACAATCCCGCCAACGGAGAAGTGCTTGCGTCTTTTGCGGAAGCGACCCGGGAAGATGTGGATCTGGCAGTGAAAGCCGCCCAGCGCGCCTTGAAATCCTGGCGCAGGACTTCTCCTATTGAAAGACAGAATTATCTCCTGAAGATTGCGGATATTATTGATCAGAATGCTGAGCATCTGGCTCTGGTCGAAACGCTGGACAACGGTAAGCCGATTCGTGAAACCAGCGCGGTGGATATTCCTATGGGGGCGGACCATTTCCGTTATTTCGCAGGATGCATCCGTGCGCAGGAAGGCACGGCGACGATGCTTGACGACAATACGATGTCTCTTGTGATTCATGAACCGATCGGTGTGGTCGGACAGATTATTCCCTGGAATTTCCCATTTCTTATGGCCTGCTGGAAGCTTGCTCCGGCGCTGGCGGCAGGCGATACGATCGTTATCAAGCCGTCTTCCCATACGTCTCTGTCTCTCATGGAACTGGTCAGACTGATTGCCGATGTGCTGCCGGCAGGCGTGCTGAACGTGATTACCGGTGCCGGATCCAAATCCGGGCAGTGGATTCTTGATCATCCCGATTTCGACAAGCTGGCATTCACAGGCTCTACTGAAATCGGCCGCAGCGTATATCAGGCAGCTGTAGACAAACTGATTCCTGTCACTTTGGAACTCGGCGGCAAATCGGCCAACATGATTTTTGATGACTGCGATCTGGAGCAGGCGGTGGAAGGTGTGGCGACAGGCATCCTCTTCAATCAGGGACAGGTCTGCTGCGCCGGTTCCCGCGTGTTTGTGCAGGAAGGCATCTTTGACAAGTTTATCGCCAAGCTGAAGGCAACTTTTGAAGGGGTCAAAGTGGGCAATCCGACAGATCCGTCCACCCAGCTGGGTGCTCAGATTTACAAGAGCCAGCAGGAAAAGGTGCTGAAATATATTAAGATCGGTCTGGAAGAAGGCGGCGAACTGGTGACCGGCGGCGAACGCTACACGGAAAACGGATGCGACAAGGGCTTCTTCCTGAAACCGACCATTCTTATCTCGAAGACAAATGCGGCACGCGTATGCCAGGAAGAAATCTTCGGACCGGTCGTTGTAGTGCAGAAGTTCAAGACGGTTGATGAAGTGATTGAGCTGGCAAACGACAGCGTATACGGTCTTGGCGGCGGTGTCTTTACAGGCAGCCTGAATACGGCCATGAAGGTCAGCCGCGGCGTACAGACGGGCCGTGTCTGGGTCAATACGTACAATGCGATTCCCGCGGGCGCTCCCTTCGGCGGTTACAAGGAATCCGGCATCGGCCGTGAAACCCACAAGGTCATGCTGGAACATTACAGCCAGACGAAAAATATCATGATTAATTTGAAAGAGGGTACCACGGGCCTCTATGATGTGAAATAAGGCAGGAAAATAAAAAAGACGCGGCGGCGTCTTTTTTATTTCTCCGGCGGAAACCGGAAATGATGTTTTGGCTGTAGTTTTCATTTCTTCTGAAGGATCTTGATGACTTCCCCGATGTAGGCACTGTGGTTATTGCCGGCGCGGCGCCCTGTGTTCCACTCAGCATACGCGCTCTTGTCGGTGTAATGGTCCGGCGTCATTTCGGCGGTATATATCTTTTTGCATACGAAGATGAGATCCGCTTCTTCGATGCCTGCCGCGTCTCCGATAGCAAGAGGGTGGAGTCCGGAGCCTTCATATTTGTTTTCATCCCGGCCGGAGTGGCTGCCCATGTAGCTCATCTGCGGCTTGTGTTTCTCCGGAAGGAATGACAAGGTGAAATAGTCCTGGCTGTCGAGAATCGTTTTGGTGAAACGGCTCTGTCGGATGTAGATGGTGGCGGTTTTCTTTCTCCACATGACGCCGAAGCCGCCCCATGTGACGAGAAGCGTATTGCACTTTTCTATATTTCCCGCGGTTACAAGGACGTACCTGCTCCATGAGGTAAAGGGATTGATGTTTATTTCTTCCGGGGTGATTTCTGTAAAAGCCATCACAAGCCTCCTTTTATAAATGATTTGTAATTGACATAAACAGTATAACAAATCGGTGAGAATCAGGCGAGGAGGAGGAGCGGGGAAAGCGGTGCGGCAGCCATTTGACATTCGGGAATGCATTGGATATAACTGTATATTGTAAGAGAATATTAAAATGATAAAAGGGAAGGAGGAGCTATGGAAAAAAATACAGGCTGGAAGCGTATCGTGTACCTGATGTGTGCCATCCAGGTGGGTGCGGGAATCGCGATGATCGGCGTCATGGCGTTTCTTCCTCTTTTTCTTGGTGAAATCGGTGTCACTGATGCGGGCGAGGCGGCTTTCTGGGCGGGGCTCATTTCAGGGGTCACGCCGTTTATGATTGCTCTTTCCGCGCCTTTCTGGTCTATCCAGGCGGACCGCCGCGGCCCGAAACTTGTCATGTCCATCGTCCTTGCGGCGGTGACACTGACAGCGTTTCTCTGCGCCGTGTCTACTTCGCCGTGGCAGGTGTTTATCTTCCGCCTGCTGCAGGGGCTGGTGGGCGGTTTCGTTCCCATCGGACTGTCGGTCATTGCTTCCGTATCTCCGGAAGAAGAAACGTCCCGCACGCTCGGTTACTTTCAGGCGGCCATGGTGTCAGGCATTATGTTCGGCCCTCTTGTGGGAGGTCTTGTGGCGGATACACTGGGGTACCGCATGCCCTTTGTTTTCTTTGGCGTCCTGTCCCTCCTCTGTCTGATCTGCCTCCGCCTGTTCATGCCGGAAATCCATCGCAAGGGGGCGTCGGGAGAAAAATCTTCCACCTGGCAGGAATTGAAATATTTTGCTGCCATTCCCCGCGTGCGTCTTATGGTGGGGATCCAGTTCCTCTGTAATTTCGGCATCACCGGTATCGGTCCCATACTCCCTCTTTACATCAAGGACATGCTCGGCGGCGGGTCGGAGATTATCGCCACGATCGTAGGCATCATTATATTTCTTGCCGGCGGCGCGAGCGCGCTCTGCTCTCTTTCCACAGGGGCGGTGACGGCCCGCGTTTCTCTGCCGCGGCTTTTGACAGCGGCGACCGTTTTTGTGGGACTGACTTTTATCATGCAGTATATGATGACAAACGTGTGGGGGCTTGGTTTCTTCCGTGCCGTTACAGGAATCGGCATGGGGTTCATCATGCCTGTGGCCAATACGCTCATCGCGCAGGCGGTGCCCAATGAAAAGAGATCCATCGTCTTCGGCGTCGTGTCAAGCGTCGTTCTCATGGGCAACGTGGCGGGCCCTGTATGCAGCGGAGCGCTTGCCATGGTATGCGGCTATGCGGCCGTTTTCTGGTCTACCGCTGTTGCCTTCCTTGCAGCAGGCATTGTCGTATATATCAATTTCAAAGATGAAATAAACGGAAATAAGGAGATTTGATTGCGTTTTTTCTTTAAAATAGTAAAAATACTGATTCTTTTTCTTCTGCTTGCCTTTGTCGGAGCAGGATTCTATGCGGGAAATACCGCTTATGAAACGATGCTCACCGCGCCGTGGGAAAAAATCCTCGGCGTGACGAAACAGACGGCAGATCTTTCGCGCATTCACCGCAGGGAGCAGAAGGACGGTTGGCAGCCCGTGGAAATCCGTTCCGCTGACGGGACGAAACTTCGCGGAACCTACATCGAAAACAGCCGCTCTTCTGACCGTACGGTTATTCTTCTTCACGGGCTTTATCAGAATCGCTCCATGTGCATCCCTTATGTGGACATGTATCGGGATATGGGGTATAATGTCCTCCTCATCGACCAGCGGGGCCACGGAGAAAGCGGCGGCAGCCATACCACCTGGGGTCTTCGTGAAACAGACGATCTTGATGCCTGGACAGAGTGGCTGAGAGGAAAGGACGGCGGTGTGAAAATCGGTATGCATGGGATTTCGCTCGGCGCGGCGATGGCTCTTATTTACAGCGGAACGGAAAGAGGGAAAAATATTTCTTTCTATGTGGCTGACAGTGCTTATGGGGGCATGATGGAACTGGGGAAGGACAAGATCTCCGCCTATACCGGCGATCCCCGGTTTTTGTGGGGGATGGATCTCGTGGAGCCTTTTTTTCAAAGCGTCCTGTGGCTGAGGAGCGGAAAGACACTGTCCGACATAGATCCGCTGGAGGCGGTCAGACGTATGACAGCGCCTGTCCTTTTTCTCCACGGCGGCGCGGACACACTCATTCCGCCGAAGACGGCAGAGGAACTGCTGCAGGCATCAGGAAGCAGCAAAAAGGAACTCTTCATTTTTGACGGCGCGGGCCATACTATGGAAATGGCGGTAAACGACGATGCTTACCGGAAGGCGGTCCGCGTATTTCTTGAAAGTCTTTCTCAAAACATGTGATACAATAAAAACAGAGAAATGCTGAATTGAGAAAGGAGCGACCATGCTGATCCGTGAACGTACAGAAGAGCTGGAAAAGAAACTTCTGAGTCCTAAAGCGGCTTTTTCCGCGGACGCAAAAAGAAGCAGGGAGGAAACGGAAGATCCCATGCGCACGAAATTTCAGCGCGACAGGGACCGTATTCTCCACAGCAATTCTTTCCGCCGGCTGAAACATAAGACACAGGTATATATCGCGCCTGAAGGCGACCACTACCGGACACGCATGACGCATACCCTTGAAGTGGCGCAGATCGGCCGTACGATGGCCCGCGCCCTGCGGCTGAATGAAGACCTTGTGGAAGCCATCGCCATGGGCCACGACCTGGGACACACCCCTTTCGGACATGTGGGAGAGCAGGCGCTCCGTGACGTATGCGGCCATTTCGAGCATAACGAACAAAGCGTGCGCATCGTGGAATATCTTGAAAATGACGGCAGAGGACTCAATCTGACCGAGGAAGTGAAAGACGGCATGCTCAATCATTCAGGCGATCTTAAAGCGCACACGCTGGAGGGCGGGCTCATCAAGTACGCCGACCGTATTGCCTACCTCTGCCATGACTATGATGACGCAGAAAATATGGGGCTCATCTCGGCAAAGGAACTGCCCGACCGTGTCCGCCGCGTGCTGGGGACGACCCACTCCTCCATGATTACAGCCATGGTACAAAATCTTGTGGAAAATTCTATGGGTGAAGATACCATACACATGGATAAAGAAGGGGACGAAGTCCTTCTTGAATTCCGGTCTTTCATGTTTGACCGGGTCTACATGTCACAGCCGCTCATCCCCGATCGGAAACGGGGACATGGCGTAGTCGTCATGCTTTATGAATGGTACATGAACCATCCTGATGAACTGCCGGAGAAACAGAAAAAACTGGCGGGGGGAAATATTTCTCTCGCCGCCAAAGATTATATCAGCGGGCTTACCGATAATTTTGCCATCAACCTGTTCAAAGAGAAATATATGCCCAAGTATTGGAACCTGTAAATCAAAAAGCCGTGAGGAAAGAAAACGAAAAATCCTCACGGCTTTTCCTGTAATTGATACCGCGGCAGTGCCATACTTCCTTTTATACTTCTTGTTTACGATTAAAAGGTAGGCATGATGTCCCGTAATCCTTGTATTTCTTTACAGCATCGTGCTGAGCTTTCCCACTCTTTGGGAATGGCGCGCTTCAGAATAGAACTTGAGGAACTTCCGCGCGATGACGGAGAGGGGACGGCCTTTGACCTTGACCACCGTTTTGTACAGTTCTGTGTCGGCTTCTTCGATACGGCGGCAGGTGAAATGACAGCCGATGTCCTCCCCCGGCTCAATGGGAACGAGGCTTACGCCGTAATCATCTTCCGCCCATTGGAGTGCCGCGGTCCTTGTCGTGCAGATGCTGAGAATATTCGGCTTTAAATTGTGTGCCTTAAAAATTTTGTTCATGATCAGATTGCAGCCTGCGGATGCACAGAGCGGCAGAGAGGCCAGATTTTTAATGGAAACCGTTTCCTTGTCGCCGATGTCGGTGAGGAATTTGGAATTTTTCGAGAAAATGGCGCATATATCTTCCTCTCTTTGGAATAAGATTTCAAAATCATTTTGATGGATTAGGGGCACACTTAAAATGCCCAGTTCCGTGATACCGGAAAGAAGCTGCTGTGACTGCTCATTTACGCTGCCTTCATAGATTTCGTAGACCACATTCGGGAATAAGTCATGGAACGGTTCCAGACAGGTCTTAATGAAAATGGATGAACGGGAGTTGGCGGCGCTGATACGCAGCGTGCCCCGGTTTCCATCGCTGATGTCATCAATTTCAATCCGTGCCATATCTTCCAGTGAACAAATATACTTCGCCTTGTGGTAGAGAATTTTTCCTGCATCCGTTAAGATCAGATGCTTGCTTCCTCTTGTGGTGATAATCAATTTTGTACCGAAATATCCTTCCAGCGATTTCAGCTGTTTGGAAAGCGCCGGCTGGGCGATATGGACAAATTCAGAAGCTGACGTCATGCTGCCTGCTTCCACGATAGCCAGAAAATTTCTGTAATTATCTATTTCCATGAGTAGACTCCTTTTCAATGCAATGGAAAAAGTTTCCTCTTTTTCGTTTCGATGCCGGTCGAATTTGCATTTGTCAGAGTTTGCTGTATCTCTATATAGATTAGTATATTATTAATTGCAAGTCAATAAAAAGTATGCAAAAATGGAAAAATTTCTAATAAGAAATATTTCAAATTCCAATCGGGTATTTTTATTTTCTTTCTGCCTGGTGTACTGTTATAGACATAAGAAAGGCTGCCGGCCAAATAGATTTGCATAATGTACTGAGTTTGCTGTTTCCGAAACAGAGAGGAGAATTATCATGACAGTTCAGAAAAAACAGGCTTTTGGCAGAATTTTGCGCCATCGTCTTGACGCTGCGAAATTATTCCCGAATTTAGGTGAGAAGGGAAAAGATTTCACTGATTATATCCAGGGGGCGCCCGTGACCAAATCGGAGCTTGCCCGTCATGCAGAAAGAATCAGATTATCTCTTGTGACAAAATAATATCGGATCGGCTCTCACCTTCCCAGATTCGATTTTATTATCTGTCCCTTTAGCGAAATGGCTTGCCTGTGCAGGTCATTTTTTGTTTGCTTATTTAGGAAATAGGCGGGCACCGGCACAAATCATTCTAACGGTCTTGCCCGCATTGCCGGGGCGGCGAAAGAAGTCGTCATAATGACAGGAAACGCTGATCGTCATTCAGGGTGTCGGCGAAGAATCTATTACTCTGGTGACGTCTTACCGGCTTCCTTCCTCGCAGAAACAGATCCTTCGCTGCCGCTCTTAGCTCCTAGCTGCTAGCTGCTAACCGCTAGTTGCTAACAGCTAACAGCTAATGACTAATGACTAATGACTAACGGTAAAGAGAAAATAATTTTTATTCTGATGTGGAAATAAAAAATATTAAAGAATAATTAGTAGAACGGAAGGGCGGTTTATTCCCTGCAGGAAAGGGAAGCGGGCTTTTCAGGGTCTATATTTTATTGCCTATATTTCATATTAAAAAGAAAAAATAGGAATAACTTATTTATAAGGCATATCTAAATATTCTTATAAGATATTTTTAATATTTTAGAATAAATGTTAATCTTTTATCAGCCAAAGGAACGACGGCAGGAAACCGCTCCGCAGTGATCCGGAATTAATCGGCCTGCTCTGAAAAAAGAAGCGGTTAAAGTGCATGGCAGCCCCTGCCGGCATGTTTCTTATGACGAACTGATGGAACCTTGCGAAAATGGCGGTTCCGTATTTCCTAAAGTCCCGGACAGAAAGGAGGTTGCTGCATGGAAATGGAAGAAGAGGAAAAACGTAAGATTCGTGAATTCCTGAAGAAGGTGGATAAAAAATATTATCGTCCCGATATCAAAGAAAGGAAATCCTTGTCCGAAGAAATGGTAGATGCGGCAGAAGAGACGGGCGGAACTATTCCTCCTTTGGAGGAGGAGTAACCCTGCAGGTAGGAAATAGTTCAGAAAACGTCTTGGTGATTACTGCACTTTTATGACTTATTTCATGCTTACAATTTACCATTGCTTTTACAGGATTGGGGGAGTATTCAATTTATGGAAATGATTATGATGATGGATCCGGCGGTGAAGTGTCTTTGCCTTCTTGCTGTCGTGGCGATCCTCTTTGTTACGGAAAAACTTCCGCTGGCGGTGACGTCAGTTTTCGCAGCCATTTTTTGCTGGCTTCTGGGCCTTGTGCCGATTGAACAGGTATTTCTGGGACTTGCCGATTCGACGGTCGTCCTCTTCGGCGGTATGTTTATCGTAGGCGCCGCCATGTTTTACACCGGTCTTGCCCAGGATATCGGCGGGCAGATCGTCAAGCTTTTTGGTACGGGGGAAATTAAACTGATGGTCGGCATTATGGTTATTGCTGCTGTCATGTCTGCCTTCCTGTCCAATACAGGCACCACGGCGTGTCTTATTCCGGTGGTTATCGGTATCTGTAAAGAAGCGCACATTCCCGTTTCCCGTGAAATGATGCCCCTTGCCTTTGCGGCAGGTCTCGGCGGTACCTGCACCCTCATCGGTACCCCTCCAAACATCATTGCGAACGTCGCCCTGAAAGCGGCGGGCATGGGGGACCTCCAGTTCGGCTTCTTTGAATATGCCTGGATCGGTGTGCCGATTACCGTGGCAGGTATTCTTTACATGGTATTCATCGGCCGCCACCTGCTGCCTAAGACAGACGCCGATGATTTTAATGTGGATGAAGTGGAACAGGAAATTGAAGCCAATGAAACATCCAAAACAAAGAAAATTATCTGCGGCATAATCATGCTCGGCGTAATTATTACCATGGCTACAGGCATCGTACCGCTGGAGATCGCGGCGGTTATCGGCGCTCTTCTCTGTGTCATCACCGGCTGCCTTTCCGAACGCCAGGCCTATGATTCCATTGACTGGGTCACCATTTTCCTCTTCGCCGGCATGATTCCGCTGGCGAGCGCTATGAATACTTCCGGTGCGGGGAAACTCATCGCGGAATATACAGTGGCGGCTCTCGGCGGAAATCCGTCTCCCTATGTCATCACCGCGGTGCTCTTCATCCTGGCCGTTGTCCTGACGCAGTTCATGAGCAATACCGCTTCCAAAGCGCTCCTCTGCCCTGTGGGCATCGCTTTGGCAGCCCAGGTCGGCGCGTCCCCGCGGGCTGTTCTCATGGCGATTCTTATCGCATCCTCCTGTGCTTTCGCAAGTCCTGTAGGTACTCCGCCGAATACTCTCGTTCTCGGCCCGGGCAAGTACTCCTTTATGGACTTCGTCAAGTGCGGCACCGGTCTTGTTGTCATCTGCCTCGTGGTATCTATTGCGGTAATCCCCGTGGTATGGCCTTTCTTCCCGAATTAAGGGGAGTATGGCAGTATGACTGAAAACAGGAAATAGTAAGCCTGTTTTGCTGTCGAAGTCAGAAAGTCTGTCGGATATATCAAACCGATGGACTTTCTTTTTTATGGATGGGGATATCAAGCCGTCAGTTGTTAGCCATTAGCTATTAGCAGTTAGCAGTTAGCAACTAGCAGCTAGAAGCTAGAAGCTAAGAACTAGCAGCTAGGAGCTAAGAACTAGCAGCTAGGAGCTAAGAACTAGCAGCTAAGAGCTATCGGCTAGAGGCTATTATACATGAAAGATTAGAATGAAGATTCTTTTTCCATGTGCCGAATTTCCAACAGCCTTTTTGTCTGATAAAATCGGGACTCACGGTAAAACGTCATCCTGAACGAATGTGAAGGATCTATTACCGTGGTGAGGAAGACGGTAAGGTGTCATCCGAGTAATAGATTCTTCACTCCGTGTCATATTGCCGCTTCCCTGCCTTCTCATATGGCATTCTTGCGTCCATTCAGAATGACCGGGGACAGCAAGGCGCTATAATGAGGAAAGCGTCAGTCGTCATCCTGAACGAACGTGAAGGATCTATTACCGTGAGGAGGAAGGCGGTAAAATGTCATCAGTGTAACAGATTCTTCGCTTTGTGTCATATTGCTGATTCCCGCTTTTCTCATAAAACATTTTTGCCAAAGCTCTGAATGACGGGAAACGGTAAGACGCCATCAAAGTAATGGATTCTTTGCTCTGTGTCACTATCTCGCTTCCTGTCTTTCTCACACAGCATTCTTGCTCCTGCTCTGAGTAACTGGGTTCGGAAAGGGTGTCCGGGGTATAAGGGATAATTATTCTGCCGGATAAAAACCGCCTCTGAAGGTCAGATTCAGGTCTGACGGCCAGGGCGGTGTTTTAACATTTCTAGAATGTATTTTTCAGCAAAAACGGTGGTAGAGTTTTTCTGCGGCTTCCACGTCTGTCATATGGAAGCGGTGGAGTTTTTTGGTAAGCATGCCGATAAAGGGGTGGGCGCGGAGGAAGCGGACCGCTTTTTCTTTTATCCCATTTTTATCTGTATCGGTATAGCCTTTTTCAATGGCATCCAGCCAGTCTCTTTCTTCTGCGTAGTTTATTCTGCAGATTCCGTGGAGAAGAAGAAGGAAATCTTGTATTTTCTGCGTTTCTTTCCTGCTGCAGTAGTGCCGGCTTTCCCAGTCGAGAAACGTAATTTTTCCGCCGGTGTTGCACAGGATATCCCGCGGCGCAGGACGGCCGTGGATGACATCCGCATTGTGGAGTGCGGCAAGAGACGCGCCTATGCGGTAGAGAAGATTCTTTTTTTCTTCAAAGGTGAAATTAGGATCTTCCATCCAATCTTCTATCGTGGGGCCGCCGTCACGGGTGACCATGTATTCGGATGTGAGAACTTCGATTTGCGGAACGAGCCCGGGGCATGCCTTCGCGGCGATGGCAATTCGGGCGACTTCGAAAAGAAATTCCGTTTCCGGAGGCTGTTTTACCAGCCGGTTTCTTTTATTGCTGTACTTTCTTTTGATCCAAAAAATGGTATCATCGATTTTAAATCGTATATTCTTTTGATCCGGATGGCAGGCGATTTCTTTTTCCGCCGCTTGTTTTATGATTTCTGTATTCATGATTTCCCTGTGTGACGGTTAAATACTTTTAATAGATGTATCCATCTTAGCACGTTGACCCGATTTTTCAAGTTTCATGGAAGAGCCGGCGGCTTGAATAATCGGTTTATATTTCCTATACTGGACGTAGAATGATGAGAGGACACAGGGGATTGGAGCGGTGCGCGGGAGGACATATGGAAGCGGATGAGTGGGAAAGAACGGCCTGCGGGGAAATAAAAAGAGAGAAGCACTTTTGGGGAGAGAAATTTGTATCTCCTCTCGGTTTATGTTGTTTCTTTCTTGCTGCTTTGGCAGTTTTCTTCCGGAGCCCTTTAGTTTCTTTGACGCTTCTTTTGCTTCCGCCTGCCTGGGAGGATTGGAAGACGGGGTATGTTTCTGATTATTGGAGCGTTTTCCTTGCAGCGGCAGGATTGGGGCACAATGTTTTTTACAGCCGTCTGACGGATGGTTTTATATCCTGCGCTTTTATTCTTGGCCTGTACGGGCTTCTCTTTCTGCTGGCAAAGCATGCCATGGGGGCGGGAGACATATTTCTTTCAGGTGCGGCTGCATTATGGCTTGCGCCGGTTTCCGTACCGCTTTTCCTGTTTCTTTCCGCTTCCTCCGCGGCTATTGCAGGCATGGTGCTTCTTTTCTTTGGCAGAATGTCCCGCAGGGAGGGGATTCCTTTCTGCCCGTTCATCGCGTTGGGAGGTGTGGCGGCATATGGCGCGGAAGTATTTCAGCTTCCGTTCTTTCCATCGTGGCACTGTTTTATTTGAAGTCCTTCTGGCAGCGGTAATTTTATCGCTTGCGGCGCTGGCGGTGATCCCTCTGTACACGGGATGGCGGAGCGAGAAAAGGCTGGAACTGGCAGCGGAGGAAGTGGCTTCGGCGATACGGCAGGTGGAAATCCTTGCGAAAAATGAGTCGGCCGATTACCCTTCTATGTCGGAAGGGCTCACTTTCTTTTGTGAAACGATGACTGACGGCACGGGACGGTATTACACGAGGAAAGGGACGGAGCGCGTGAATCCGAAAGGATATCTGCCCAAAGGGATCCGCGTGGACGGAGGGAAGGCCTCGCTCCGTTTCCGGAAAGACGGTTTCGCAGGAACGGGAGAAGAATATAATATATTTCTGACCACCGACAATGGGAAATACGGGCGGATGATTACGGTAGCCATGTACACGGGGCGTGTCCGTGTAAGGAAAATAAAATAGTGGGAAAGATCGGTTTTATGGTAGAATGAAAATGTATCAGGGAGATCTGATATATCATTAAAGGAAAGGATTCTTTCCACGGATCATGAGCTGATCCATTTAGTATTTGTCACGAATTTTCGTGCACCTTTTATTTATGTAAGAAAAGAGGAATTTTATATGGCTTATTTTATTACCCCGAATATTACGGCGGATAATTCCGCTTTCCCTCTTCGGCAGGCAGAAGGGAAAGTTCTTGGCCGCGTCCGTTCCCTTGTCAAGGGATCCACGCCGCGGGCGGGGGTGAAGGATTACCGCTTTTTTGTTGATCCTTTGTCATCGCTGCCGCCTGAAATGGGAGAAGGCCCGCGGTTCGGCTTTACCGGATTTATGAGCCGCAGCGGCTACGGTTTCAATGCTTTTGCCGGTGAAGAGGAGGCGCTTGCCAGATTGCAGGAAGATCTGGGAGGTTCTTTCGTGACATTCACGCCTGCTCTTAGAAATAATAAGTTTTTCGTCCTTGATGATTTGAAAAAGGAAGGACGCACCCCTTTCATGGAACAGGATGAAGATTACCGTCCCGTTCCTGCTTTTGGACGGCAGGGAGAGCCTGCGATGGAAGGAGATATCAATAAATTCTGCCGCCATCTTTTGGAGGGGAAACCTATACCCGGCCTGTCAAAAAAATATTGGAACAATGATTTTACGCCCTACTTTATTGCTGCGGCTGCGGAGCGGCACGATGGAAAGTTGGGCGACTTTGTTCTTTTTGCACCTTTGAATGGAGATGCTTTTGAAGAGACAGTCATTGATGAGGGCGGCGCGTATTTTCACGGAGGCCATCTTGGGTACAAAGTGATTGATATCTCTGACGAAATCATGGCGGGCCACGTTCTCCGCTGTGCCAATTCACCCCTTTGGTTTGTACCTTTTGAATATATCGAACACTTGAAGGAGGGGATGGAAGAAGTGCCGGCTGACGGGGATATCTTATCCGCCCGCGGCATTGAAGAAAGGCCGGCGGTATCTTTTGCGTCCGCCGCGGAAACACCTGCGGGTTTGGGAAATATCCTGCCTTCCCTTTTGGAGAAAGACACTTCTGAAAGCGTGACTGCCGGAGAGGAAGGACCGGCAATCGATGAGAAAGTGGAAGAAATAGAAATGTCTGAAGAAACGGAGGAAAGACCGGACAGGGAAGATGAATTCCTGAACCGTTTTTCCGCGCTTGCTTCTTCAAAAGGACTTCTGTATGCGGAAAAAGATTTGATCAATTTCCATATTTCTGTGAAATCTTCGCGCCTGACGATCCTGTCGGGGATGAGCGGCACAGGGAAATCACGTCTTGTCCGCCTTTATGGCGAAGCCCTGGGATTGCCTGATGACCGCATCGCCGTCGTGCCTGTCCGCCCGTCATGGATGGATGACGGAGATATCCTCGGCTATGCGGATATGAAAAATATGATTTACCGCCCTGCCGACACGGGTCTGGCGGAGCTTCTTCTTGATGCGGAAAGGCATCCGGAGGAAATGTATATCGTTTGCTTTGATGAAATGAACCTGGCCAGAGCGGAGCATTATTTTGCCCAATTTATTTCCGTACTGGAAAAAGAGGAGGATCCGGTTATCCGCCTGTACAATCCGTCGCTCCAGGGACGCCTTTATAATGGAGACGCCTATCCTGCGGAAATTTCCATCGGAAGAAATGTCATTTTCACCGGCACGGTGAACGTGGATGAATCAACATACCGTTTTTCCGATAAAATCCTCGACCGCGCGAACATGATTACTCTCCATCAGGAACGGTTCAGCGACTGGCTCACTGCTGAAAAGGCGGAAATACCGGATTTGAAGGAAATATCCTTTTCCCAGTTTGAAAGTTACCGGAAAACGGGGGATATGGAACTCACGGCGCGGGAATTGGAATTCCTTGATACGCTGAATGATGCCCTTCGGGAAGGCGGTGTCCAGGGGTGTATCGGTTTCCGCGTGGCGCGCCAGATGGACAGGTACTTAAAGAATATTCCAGAAAATGACGGTTTCGATCGGGAAGCGGGACTGGACTGCCAGCTGGTACAAAGGATACTTACCAAAATACGCGGCTCTGCCCAGCAGCTGTCTGCTTTGCTCTCGCTCTCTGACAAAGGCGAAGTGGAAGGGCGTTTAGTCAAGGTGCTTGACAGTTTTTCCGATCTTTCCGATTTTGAGGAATCACGATGTGCCTTGCGTGCTAAAGCACAGGAACTGAATTTGTATGATTACACGGTCTGAACGGTCAGGAGAAAAACGGAACCGGATATTTTCGCCGGGGAGAAGGAACCGCCGTAAAAAGAAACTGCCCTTCAGGCTTTCTTTCATTACAAAAGGCGACGGCGGCCGTGTTTACCCGTTTACCCGGTTTGTAAACGGAGAAGAAGCAGTTTTGGAAGAATCCGCCGGTGTGAGTCTCGTGGAAAATCAGGATATCTGGCTCCGCTTCGACGGGCCTCCCGATTTCCGTTTTACCATGGACGGGCTCGATGTGGTGACGCTGCCCCATGCGGAAAAGATTGACGGACAGAGTTATCTCCGCCCCGGATGGAAAGGAGAACCGTTCCTTCTTTTTGAGGGGAGAGACTTTCCGCTTGTTCCCGGTTACTATGTGATTACCGTGACAGGCGCGGGAAAAATATGGCGGGGGCTTTTGGAAATCACCCCCAAGTTCATGGGACGGCAGAGCTGGCAGGCTATGCGTGAGGAACTGGTAGAGGAAATAAAAGATCTTTCCTTCGATTTTATGAAACGGAGTATCCATATTTCCCGTTCCATGGAAGGCGAACTGGGGCTGAAATCTGCCATGCTGCTCCGTTTCTATGCCATCAGCGAAGAGTCGGACCGTGTCGTGCAGGTGCTGGGGGAACTGGCGCGTACGGCAAATTCCCGCATTGTCCGCAAACAGGGTGTCGTAAGGAGCAATCGGGATGCCGCAGGCGCCCATATCCGCTGCGCATCGGGAAAGTCGCGGGAAGGGACGCCCGTCCTGCCTGTCATTTGCTCGGAAGTGACCTGGAACGTGGCGGAGAATCGTTTTGCCAAAGCTATTTTACAAAAGCTGGATGAAAATCTCCGTTCTTTTGTACAGGAAATTGACGATCATGCACGGCGGCTGGGAAAAGTACAGGATGCCAATGCGGGATACTATAAAAACCGAGATTTTAAAAACGGGGCCAATGCGCTTTCTCATTTTGAGAAATACCGGGCCCGGGCGGTGCATATACGAAATGCGATCCGGATGGTGGCAGAGGCAACTTGGTTTCATGAAGCAGAAAGCGGAATGCCCGAAACACTGCCCATGACTGTTTTTCTTGACCCCCGTTATTCCCTTTTGTACAGGCTGTACAGAAATTTGAGAAATCCTGCCGACAGTCTTTCCGTATCATCTTTCTATCAATTCCAGTGGAAGCGGACGGATAAACTGTACGAACTTTGGTGTTTCCTCCAATTCATCAAGGCGCTGGAAGAAAAGGGGTGGGAGCTGGCAACGGGCCCTGCCGTGGTACAGGAAGACGGGAAGTACCGTCTGTCCAGCCTGGAAGAAGGAACGGAAATTACTCTGTCAAGGAATGATGAAAAGATCCGTCTCATTTATGACGGCACTGTGCCCCAGCATGCATCGGACACCGCCAGGGAAACGGATCCCCTCTATACGAATAATGTCCACCGCCGTCCTGACCTCCGCATGGACTACTATCGGAACGGAGCGTATTATGGCTCTCTCGTGGCAGATTTTAAATACCGTGACATTTTTTTTCTGTGGCGCGATGCGGCAAGAAGTGCGGGCATCCGTACCCAGTTCAACGCGTACCGCGATATGAATACGAAATTTTACCGCGGCATGGAAGAAAGCGATTCTATCAGGAACAGCCGTCCTGTAAAAGAAGTGTGGGCGGTTTTTCCGAAAGAAATACCTCCCCGCGGAGATGAGGATTTCAGTCTCCGTTTCATTTCTCTTGCTCCCGGTCTGAAAGCGAACGGGAATCTGGCGGAGATGGTGGAGCGGTACATTGTTTCTCTGAATGAAAATTAGGACAAAAAAAGCGTTTGGAACCAAACAGTTCAAGCGCTTTTCAATTTACCGGATATGGTCTTTTGGAATCTGTGCCTCGCAGAGGCGGTGGATTTCTTCCGTATGCCTGCTTTCTGTAAGGAAGTAAAGGAAATCACCGGAGAGAAGTTTTGTGTCAGGGTCGGGAATCATATCTGCCCCCTGCCTTTTGATATTGACGAGTACCGTGTGAGACAGACGGGGGATTTCCTCCACTGTCCGGTTTTCGAGGATGGAACCGCTGCCCACGGGAACTTCCAGAATATTTCTTTCTTCGTCGGAAACGGGCGTAGAACCATTGGACAGGGATTTTTTCAAGAGAGAATCATAAATCGGCTGGCCTTTCAGCAGTTCCGCTGTGACATAAGCTACGGCGGAAGCGAGGGCAAGCGCCGTGAGGTGATGGAAGTCACCTGTCATTTCCAAAATGAGGAGCGTCCCCGTAATGGGAGCGCGGATACTGGCGGCAAAGAAAGCGACCATGGCAATGATAATAATGTTTGGCAGGTAGAGGGCGGATAAAATGCCTGCAGAGATGAGGAGTTCCCCCTCCAGGGAGCCGATGAGGGCGCCGATGACGAGAAGAGGCAGGAAAAAACCGCCGGGAACGCCGCAGCCGTAACTGATGAGGGTGAAAAGAAATTTTGCCAGAAGAAGCGCCGCAAGGAATCCGAAGCCGTACCGTGCTTTTGCCAGCGAATCGACCAGGAAATTTCCTCCGCCCAAGACATCGGGCAGTGTGAAAGCAAGAATCGTTACTGCAAAGAGGGCAAACATGATTTTCATATATTGGCTTCTGAAGATGGGAAGACCGTAAAAAGCGTCCATATGGAGCAGGCCATAATTGAAAACGATACCTGCGAATCCACAGGAAACGGCGATAAGCGCCACACACCACAAGTATTCCGATGGCAGATGGACAAGGAGAGGAAAGGAAAAACTTGTCGCCGATCCGAAAAAGAACTGGGACACAATGGTGGCGGAAATAGCGGAAGCCATTGTAGGGAGAAGGACAGCGCCCGAAAAATTGCGGTGGAGCTCCTCCAACGCGAACATCGTTCCCGCCAGGGGAGCGTTAAACGCTGCCGCAAGACCCGCGCTGGCGCCGCTGGTGATGAGGTACCGTTCCTCCATGCGTGTCCGTCCCATGAGGCGGCTCAAGCCCTGGGCAGCAACGGCGCCGATTTGAATAGACGGCCCTTCACGGCCCAGAGATAAGCCCGCGCCGATGCCTAAAGCACCTGCGGTGATTTTTACCCAGAGAATGCGGAACCATTTCATTTTGAAGAAACCGAGAATGACACCCTTCACCTGCGGAATCCCCGACCCGGAGGCCATGGGGGCGTATCGGCACATGCCGTAAAGTGCGCCGCCGATGAAGAAAAGCGCCGCCAGCCACCAAAGGAGGGGGAGGAAATCGGAAATCCCGAAAGACGGGATAATGATTTCCTGAAACAGACGGCGGCGATAAGTATCAGCCAGTCCCAGGAGAAAACGGAAAAGGGTAATCAAAAGACCGCCGGCGATTCCGACGAGGATTCCCTCCAGAAAAAGGCGGAGACGGAACCGGTGCCAGTGATCAAGAGCGAGATATGTTTTGAAAAGCTGTTTGTTAAACTGCAGGCGGGATTCTTCCCTTTCCGCCTTTTTCGATTGAGAGTCCATAATCTTTCCGATAGAAATAAGCCGCGAAAATGCTGCAGCCTGAAAATTAAAGTTTAACCTGGTAAGTGAGTACCGCGTCGATAGCGGAAATAGCGTTTTCCCAGGTGAGGTAAGAATCCTTCATCTCCCGGGCGTAAAATTCATCTTTTACGTACTTCGCATTGATTTCCACATTCAATCTGGCCGCACGGATACAGGAAACGGCTTCTTCTGCGGCGATAACCGCGTCGGTGATGACATTCTTATTGCAGTGAAGCAGAAGCTGGGTAAATACGGGGAGCAGTTCGCTCATAGCGTCTGCCATCCGGTAAGGTGCTTCCGCCGATTTTTTAAAAGCCGCTTCCAGATTTTCTTTCCGCTTCGTGTCGGCAGGATCCCTTGGTGATTGGAGAAGCGCCATCAATTCACAGAAGTTTTTTGCATCTTCATCCATCAAGTCAAGGAAAATAGAACGGGCTGATTCGAAAATGGCGGCATACTGCTCCGCTTTTTCACGGAAATCATCAATATTCTTTCCGGAAGAAGAAAGGCGGGAAACCATTTCTCCCAAGGCACAGGCCTGCGCTCCGATGAGTCCCGCAGCAGCACCGCCGCCGGGAGCGGGAGCCGTAGAACCGAGAGCGGATAGGTAAGCATCAATCGCCATTTCATGAAATTTAAGAGACATAGGACCTCCTACAGGTTTTATTACTCTTCTTATTATATAGCTCCGGGCAAGACAGAGAAAAAGTAGAAGGGATCCACCGCGTACAAGAGCTTTTCTCCGGAAATTTGAAATATTGACGCCTGTGGGCAAGCATGGTATAATACATTCCGTTATACAGCAGGTGCTGTATGACAAGATGCGGCGGGTGTGGTGAAGTGGTTAACACGGCGGATTGTGGCTCCGTTATGCGTGGGTTCGACCCCCACCACTCGCCCCATTTTTTTTACACAAATCTATACGGTTTGCAGGATAGGATCCATTTTCCATAATGGGGGTATAGCCAAGCGGTAAGGCAACGGACTTTGACTCCGTTATCGGTGGTTCGACTCCACCTACCCCTGCCAATATATTGCGCGGACAGCCGCGTTTTTTTATTGGTATTTTTAAACGACACTGTACCGTAGGCAGGGTGCTGTTTAAATATTGCAAAAATGCTGCTTTTCTGAAGGTTCATTTCACAGGTTGATTTTTAAATTCGGTATCATACAAAATATCTTTATTTGATCGAAATGAGAAAGTGATCGTATTTCAAATGCGATAAATTAAGTGTTGATTAAATTGGAAATAAATAGTAAAATTGGCTTGTGAATGTCATTTTTATCCAAGAAAATGCAGAAAAGAAGGCTTCCAAGCGATGAATGAAGTCAATTGGGGTAGTAATTCGGGGAGGTATGAATATGAATAAAAAGGTATTAACTTCAGTTGTTTTGGGGATTGTTTCGTCAGGATATTTTTCTACGATATCTGAGGCGGTTATGCTGGATACTGTTTATGTAGAAGCGGATAGAATACATGACGAGTATGCCGGCGGTTTTGTCGACCGCGGTACCGATATGGGAATATTGGGAAAACAGGATTATATGAGTGTGCCGGTACAAGGCTTATCTGTTACCGCGAATGTGATTGAAAATATAAAGTTGCCTAACAACACGTTGTCGGAAGCAGTAACACTGTCGCCTTCTGTTCGTTCAAGGGGCGGTAATGCTTACAATGATATATCTATCCGAGGTTTTAATATCAGTCCTCATGATTACTTGTTGAATGGCATCCCTGGTTTGATGTGCCAATCTTCTATTCCTACATCGTTCGTGGAACGCATAAATATTATTTCCGGGCCGTCTTCTTTGATGGAGGGATCGTCCTCTGTCGGAGGAACGAGTGTAGGAGGTGCGGTAGATATTATTTCAAAAAAAGCGGAGGATAAGCCGACACGTAAGTTTACAGAGACTTTTTCCGGCAGAGGGACCTGGGAAGAAGCAGTCGATATCGGCCAGCGGTTCGGCAAAGAGAAAGCCTGGGGAATAAGGGTAAATGCCAGTTTAGGAAAGGGAATAACACATCGTCAAAAGGAAGATATGACGAATGGGAGTATTTTCTTTAATCTTGATTATGATAAAGGGAATGACAGGGCCAATTTCTTTTACGGACATTTCCATGTAAATGAATTTGCGCCGGATCTTCCGCTGAATTTGGGGAAAATGAATGTTCCCAAACCGCCGGATGGATCTACAAATTTTCAGGCATCATGGGCAAATTATGCGTATACTAATGATATTCTCGGGCTATCTTATGAGCATGACTTTAATGAGCATTTGACATGGTATCTCAAAGGTGGCTACCATGATGAAGACTGGTATTCCTGTTTTGAGTCTTACTATCCTACACTGCAGGATGATAAAGGGAATTATGAATCTTATATCGAGCAGGTGCCGATTCGTTTATACAGGAAATCTTTTATTACCGGAATAAAGGGTGATTTTATGACAGGGAAAGTGAAGCATAATCTTTCCCTGAGCTTTGAAAAGCAGTGGTACAGCGGATGGTGGGGTGACTGGGCAGCGGGATATGACTACCTGTATCATGGAAATATTTATGATAATTCCATTGAAAAGTTTAAAAAACCGATTGTAGATCGAATTGATTGGGGAAAATATAAAAGGCAGACTTCTTCAGGAGTATCTTTTATTGATACCATTGAAGCAGGAAAGCTGGTCGCTATGCTTGGGATCCGTCATCAACATGATAAAACGGAAAAAAGCTATGATGGTTCAGCCAATTCGCCGAGTATCGGTTTAACTTATAAAGTAACACCTGAGTTTTCCGTATATGGAAACTGGATGGAAAGTGTGATTCCCGGTGTTACAGTTGGCGCAAAATATGCGAATAAGGGAGAAGTTTTAGACCCGAGTAAAACAAAGCAAAGTGAGTTTGGTGTAAAGTGGGATCATAAAAATATCGGAGGTACGATTTCATATTTTAATATCCATGAACAGTTACCGATGGTGGATCCGAAAACAAATATCTACGGATATAACGGTCAACAAAAGAGCAAGGGAATCGAATTCACTTTGTTTGGAGAACCGGTGAAAGGTCTGCATGTGCTTGGTGGGATTTCAAATATGCTGGTTAAGAATATAGGGGGAACCTATGATGGAAAACGGTACCATGGAGCGCCGCGCTGGATGGGTGCGCTTGCGCTGCAGTATGATATGACTTCCCGTTTTTCGCTGATCAGCCGGATTACTTATAATTCGTACGCATGGGCGGACGATAATAATAAAAAGAAAATCAAACCATGGACTCGCCTGGATCTGGGGGCGAAGTATTCATGGAACGACAGGCGGTATCCTGTTACCTTATCCTGCAATGTGATAAATGTGTTGAATCATAGGTATTGGTATGGCGCGGGAAATAACAGTGTCTATTTGGGAACGCCGAGGACTTTTGTTGTATCGCTCGGAATGGATTTTTAGGAAGTGAATGGAAAAGCCGCATCGTTTATATCATGCGGCTTTAATTTTACCCGTAATAAGTGCAGGACAATGATTATATGACGGAGTATGTATGAGAGGCGGGACAGTCGATGAATGAAAGGATAGTGAGTCATGTATTAGGACTATCTTTCTTACTGTCAGTTATTCTTGCTGGAGGGTGTATGAGCAGTCCTCCCGAAAAAACAGAAATGCAGGGAACTCCATCAGAAATAATGATAAAAAATATTTCTGTAGATGATTATAGTGTAAAAGGTGAAAATGAACAGAACTTTTCAGAAGTGCCTCAGAGAGTGATTGCCATAGGAATGGAAGAGGTGGAAATGGTACTGGCATTTGCTGATATGGATCAGATTTTAGGGATATATGGCTTTAATGATTTGCAGGATTTTCTGAAACCTGAATATAAAGAAAAAATGAAGGGTGTGAATATCCTTTCACGGGGAGAAGTCAATAGGGAACGGCTGATTGAACTAAACCCTGATTTGATTGTTGCCGAACAATGCAGCTATACGCCGGGGGCGCTGCAGTCCACAGATTTTTGGAATGATAGAAATGTTAAAACTTATGTCCCGCTCAGTTCAAACAGTCCGGAAAAACATCTGCGTGAAGAGACTATTGAGGCGGAGTTAAGGTATATCCGGGATTTCGGCAGGATATTCCGGAGGGAGCAGCGCGCGGATGCTTTTATAGCCGATATTCAGGGGGTTTTAGACTTCTTTGATGAAAACAGGGGAAATAGACCGGAGCGCCGCGTCATGGTGGTAGAAAATTTTGGAAAGAACATTGCGTCTTATGATAAAACGAAATTAGCAGGGCAGATTATTACCCGTTTGGGGGGAGTGGTGCCTGTAACGGCACCTATAATAGGGAAAGAAGATATTATTGAGGAAAATCCGGATATACTTTTTGTTGTTTGCAGTGATGGAAGCCATGGGGAAAGCATGAGGTTTTTTACAGATGATCCGATTTTCAGAGAGATGGAGTGCATAAAAAACAGTGAAATATACAGTATTGAATTAGAAAGTATTTATAGTCCGGGGATACGTATAAAAGATGGTATAGAAAGAATCGGGTTAGGGATGTATCCTGATTTGAGAAGTGATTATCAGAAATTGCAGAAAGATTCAATTAATCCGTCATATATAGATTGGTTGAGATATAAAGATATGTCAGACTTTAAACAAGAATCGTGAAAACTCCTGCTGCGGGGCAAAGAAGCTATAAGCAGGAGTTTTTGTATGTGTATCCGTCTGTGGACTGCAGATCTCATGGTCTTAATTTATGCGAGAATTTTTACATATTAATGGGTACTGCATCTTTCTATGATGAAGGGAAGTTAGATTAATTTCTATTGATTATGAGATGAATACATATAAAGAAAATCATTGTTTTTTCTGATGGTTGTGATAAAATAAAATTCGATTCATCCCGGATGCGGACAGACACCCGCCGGGGGGATGAAAGGAGATTGGAAGAATGAGCAGCTCAGTACAGTTTTATTTGGCGATTTTTATTTTTCTCATGACTTATGCGGGCATTATGTCAGAGAAAATACATCGTACGATTTGTGCTCTTGCCGGCGGCGGCGCTATGATTTACTTTGGTCTCGTTACGCAGGAGCAGGCGATTACAGAATTTATCGATTTCAATACACTGGGACTTTTGACGGGGATGATGATTTTGATTTCCGTTGTGAAGCAATCCGGTTTCTTTCAGGTACTTGCGTTGTGGGCGCTGAAGAAATCAAAGGGATCTCCGCGGGAGCTGCTGATTTTGCTTTCTATCGTCACGGCGGTGGGGGCGGCGCTCATTGATTCTGTCACGGCGGCACTCCTGATCGCGCCCATGACGATTTCCCTGTGCCGCATGCTCCGTATGTCTCCCGTGCCTATTCTGATTTCTGAAATATTGATGTGCAACATAGGCGGTACGGCACTTATGATCGGGAATCCGCCAAATGTCATGATCGGTTCCGCGACACACCTGGATTTCAATGACTTCCTTATAAATCTGGCTCCGGTCGTTGTCATTACGGTCATTGTTATCCTGATTGCGGTTCTTCTCATTTTCAAGAATGATTTTTCCAGTGTCCGTATGAGTGCGAAAGAGCTGGAAAAAATTGATATTATGTCCGGCGTGGAAGACAAATCTATTTTCAGCCGTTCGCTTATGGTTCTTGCGTTTACGGTCCTCGGCTTCGTTGTCCATTCCCATTTCGGTCTGGAATCGGCAACGGTCGCCATGACGGGCGGTATGGCGGCACTGCTCTTCTGTGGTATCAATCCGGAAGATGCTCTTAAAGAGGTGGATCTGGACACACTCATGTTCTTCATGGGGCTCTTCATTCTGGTGGGGGGCATGGAAAATGCCGGCGTCATTACGGCAATTGCGGAAAAGGGTATCGAAATGGTGGACGGCGACAGCCACCTGATTACCTTCCTCATTTTGCTTCTTTCCGGTGTAGCTTCCGCTTTCGTTGACAATATTCCTTTCACGGCGACAATGATTCCTCTGATCCAGGATATGCAGTCTCTCATGAATCTGCCCCATGCGGATTATATGTGGTGGGCGCTTGCGACCGGTGCGTGCTTCGGCGGCAACGGTACTATGATTGGTGCTTCACCGAATGTGATCATGGTGGCTATCGCGGCAAAAGAAGGGTTCAATATCAGCTTTACCGCTTTTATGAAATGGTGCTTTCCTCTGATGCTTCTGTCTCTTTTTGTGGCAGGGTGTTATCTTGAGACACGGTACTTCATTTTCGGTATGTAAATAAATAGAATAATATAATAGAGTAGAAAGCGCTTTTCTTCGGAGAAGCGTTTTTTCTGTTGTAAAAGACGGCCTTAATGAAATATTTAATATACGCTTATTGCTTTTCTTTTGTGTGGAATTGGCCGAACTAAGATAAATGAATAAAATGGGAATTTTATGTGTATGTCCATTCCGCAAATAAGATGGTTCTGCGAACCTTTTCTATTTGACTTTTTTGTATTAGTGGTATACTATAATTTCTGATGTAAAGAATATAGTATACGTTTTTACATATCATTCATTGACTAAGGAGGGTCATGATGGACGCAAGAGAAAATGCTTATGTACTGTGGTTTGATGAGCTGCGCCGCGCGGACGTGGGACTGGTAGGAGGGAAATCCTCTTCTCTGGGGGAACTGACTTCTTTCGTGGATGTGCCTGTTCCGTACGGATATGCGACAACAGCCAGCGCATACCGCTATTTCATGGAAAAGACGGGACAGAATAAGAAAATCCATAAGATGCTTCAGGAACTGCAGGATGTGGAAGATTCCGTAGAGCTCCATGAAGTCTGTACAAAAATCCGTGAAAGCATCTGCTCTGCCACTATGCCGGAAGACCTTGCCGAACAGATTGGAAAGGCTTATGAAGAACTTGCCGAAAAGGTGGGTGAAAAGAATCCTTTCGTCGCCGTCCGCTCCTCTGCTACCGCGGAAGATTTGCCGGATGCTTCTTTTGCCGGGCAGCAGGATACATACCTGAACGTCACCGGGCGGGATATGGTTATCCGGAAAGTAAAGGAATGCTATGCGTCCACTTTCACCGACCGTGCCGTTTATTACCGTGCGAAGAAAAACTTTGACCATGAAAATGTGGCGCTTTCCGCCGCCGTCCAGATGATGGCTGATGCGAAAGCGGCAGGTGTCATGTTCACCGTCAACCTGGCGACCGGCGCTGACGACAGCATCATGATCGAAGGCTCCTGGGGGCTTGGCGAATACATCGTGCAGGGTACCGTAACACCCGATAATTTTGTTGTGGATAAAGATTCTCTTACCATTACTTCCCGCCGTATCAATGAAAAATCCATCGAACTGATCCGCAAAGAAGCCGGCGATGTGGAAGAAAGAAAAGTGGAACCGGAACGTGCCAAAGCGCAGGTTATAAGCGATGAACAGATTGCCCAGCTGGCCGATTACGCGAAACGTATTGAAAAACATTACGGCTGCTATATGGATATGGAATGGGCTGTCGACCATAAAGACCGCCTTTGGATTCTCCAGGCACGCCCTGAAACAGTCTGGTCCAAGAAAAATAAAGAAAAGAAATCGGAGGAAGAAACAGTCATGACAACTGATCACAACGTACTTGTAAAAGGACTTCCCGCATCCCCGGGTATGGCGGCAGGCAAATGCCATGTCATCACCGATCCGAAAGACATTGATACCTTTAAAGAAGGGGAAGTTCTTGTCACCACCATGACGTCTCCCGACTGGGTACCCGCTATGAAGAAGGCAGTCGCTATCGTGACTGATGCCGGCGGTATGACCTGCCACGCTTCCATCGTATCCCGCGAATTGGGAATCCCCTGTGTTGTCGGGACCAAGAGCCGCAGTGTAGAAGCGACAGGCGTGCTGAAAACAGGACAGGATATTACCATTGATGCACGCAACGGCATTGTTTATGACGGCATTGTTGCCGATCTTGTGAAGAAAGGAACGCCCGCTGCCCAGGCAGCAAGTACAGCGGCAGTAGCTGCCGAATATTTCCCGCCTACAGGCACCCGCGTTCTTATGAATCTCGGCGATCCCGATCTTGCTGATAAATATGCGTCGCTTCCCTGTGATGGTATCGGACTCATGCGGGAAGAGTTCATCTGGACCACCTTTATTCATGAACATCCGCTGTACCTGATTGAAACAGGCCGTCCGGAAAAAGTGGTGGATATGCTTGCAGAAGGCATCAGCAAAGTATGCCGTGCTCTTGCTCCCCGTCCCGTTGTTCTCCGCTTCTCCGATTTCAAATCCGGTGAATACAGAAATCTCAAGGGCGGCGATAAGTACGAACCGGAAGAACCGGCCGACCTTCTTGGCTGGAGAGGCGCTTCCCGTTACTATGATCCGAAATATACCGATGCATTCCGCCTGGAACTGAAAGCAGTCAGAAAAGTTCGTGAAGAATACGGCCTGAAAAATCTGAACTGCATGATTCCGTTCTGCCGCACCGTTGATGAAGCAGAAAAAGTAACGGCCATTATGAGAGAAGAAGGACTGGAACGCGGCCCGGACTTCAAACTTCTCCTTATGGCGGAAATTCCGGCCAATATTCTCCTGGCAGACCGTTTCAATAAATTTGTTGACGGCTATTCCATCGGTTCCAACGATTTAACAATGCTTATTCTGGGCTGCGACAGAAATAATGATACCGTGGCTTCTCTCTTCGATGAACGCAATCTGGCCATCAAGAGGGCTATCCGCCACCTGATCAAAGTGGCGCACAGAGACGGCAAGACCGTATCCATCTGCGGACAGGCGCCGTCCGTATATCCAGACTTTACGGAATTCCTCGTAAAGAGCGGTATTGACTATGTATCCGTTAACCCGGATATGGTGAAGAGTACCCGGCTGAATGTAGCCCGCATCGAGCAGCGTCTGATGCTGGATGCGGCGACGGGCAGAGGTGTCGTAGACCAGGAAGATTACGAACTTTGATTTTAAAATAATGGCAGAGGGCATGGGAAAGTTGACATGTCCTCCGCCACAGTTCCGCTTTGCGGAAGAAGGAGAGAAGGGAAATTATGCAGCTTACCGGCCGACAACAGGAAATCACGAGGATCGTTCGGGAAAACGGTCCTATCACAGGGGAAATGATTGCACAGCGTCTCCATGTGACGAGGAGCGCGCTGCGTGGAGATCTGGCGGTTCTTCTTTCAGGAGAGGTAATCGCTGCCCGCCGTCGTCTCGGCTACTATTACCTTGGGGGCGGAGAAGATCCTGCGGCTGCTGAAATCCGTTCCTGCACGGCGGAAGACTGTATGTCCCGCCCGATACTTGTCGGAGCGGAATCCAATGCCTATGACGCGGCGGTTCTCCTGTTCACCGAAGATATCGGTACGCTTTTCGTGGGAAAGAAAGATGACATACAGGGCGTCGTTTCCAGGAAAGATCTTCTGAAAGCGGCCATGGGCCGTGATGATTTGGCAAAAGTGCCGATTTCCATGGTAATGACATCCCGCTCGAAAATGATTTATGCCGAACCGAAAGAGGATCTTGTATCCATCGCACAGAAGATGATGGATTATGAAGTCGATTGTCTTCCTGTAGGGACTTTTAAAAATGTGGGAAATGACAGGAAATTTGTTCTTATCGGGCGTGTATCGAAAACGAATATCACCCGTCTCTTTTTGGAACTGGGGAAAGGCGGCAGAAAATAATAAATGGCAAAACAACCGCAGGTTTATGTCGTTTCCGATTCTCTTGGAGAAACGGCGGAAAGTGTGGCTAAGGCGACCATCGGCCAGTACGACACGGATATTGAGATTCACCGTGTGCCCTTTATCCGTCATACGGATCAGATAGAAAAAATTATTGATGAAGCGGCACAGGCGGGGGCTGTGGTCTGTCACACACTGGTCAGTCCAGAACTCCGTGCCGACTTTGAACGGATAGCCCATGAAAAAAATGTCCGTTATGTGGATATCTTAGGTCCCATGATGAATATGGTGACTGATGTGGCAGGGGTGCAGCCCCGCATGAAACCGGGAATCATCCACCGTCTTGATGAAGAATATTTTAAGAAAGTGGAAGCCATCGAATTTGCTGTCCGCTATGATGACGGAAAAAATCCGGCAGGCTTCGCAAAAGCGGACATGGTTCTCATCGGTGTGTCCCGCACATCAAAGACACCGCTGTCCATGTATATGGCGCACAAAAAGTACAAGGTGGCAAACCTGCCCCTTGTGCCGGAAGTGCAGATACCGGAAGAAATATTCCAGGTGCCTCCCTATCGTCTGATTGGCCTCATTATTGACCCTTACAAACTGAACGGAATCAGAAGAGAACGAATGAAAGCGCTCGGATTTTCAGGAACGGCGAATTACACTGATATCGAGCGCATTGAAGATGAGCTGGCTTATGCCAAAGAAGTCATGCATCAGCTTCACTGCACCGTCCTTGATGTATCAAATAAAGCCATTGAAGAGACGGCAAGCCGCATCATGTCCATTATTGAGCGGAATAAGGAACTATACGGCGACAAATATTGACAGATGATGAAATCTCCCGAAGGAAACTTCAGGGGATTTTTTTGCTGGAACGATTTTATGGATACATTTGCGGCAACACTGTTCCTCATCACAGATGCAGATCCTTCACATGCATTCAGGATGACGTCTTAACGTCTTATACAAGGATCATGGAATCGGCCGTCAGAAGGAGCTGCTGGCGCACGCAGTGTGCGATTGAGGATACTCGCTTGTCGTAATGATTTAAATCGTAAAAGAATAGTTAGCTTGCAACTGACAGTTCACAGCTGATAGCTTTTATCTTCTTACCGCTTTCCTCACCACGGGTGCAGATCCTTCACATTCGTTCAAGATGACGTCTTAACGTCTTATACAAGGATCATGGAGTCGGCCGTCAGAAGGAGCTGCTGGCGCACGCAGTGCGATTGAGGATACTCGCTTGTCATAATGATTTAAATCGTAAAAGAATAGTTAGCTTGCAGCTGACAGCTCACAGTTGATAGCTTTTATCTTTTTACCGCCTTCCTCATCACGGTGGCAGATCCTTCACATTCGTTCAGGATGACGCTTTACTGTTAGTGTCATTATGATGCTTTCCGCTCCCCATCGTTAGTAACGCTTTCCCCCAATCGTCATTCAGAACGGGGGTAAGAATGCTGTGTGGGAAAATGGGTAAGCAGAACGGTGACACGGAGTGAAGAATCTATTACACTGATGACACTGTGTGGTTTCTTTTCTGTTTATCACAAAATTACTTTTACCGTTTTCCTCACCACGGGTACAGCTCCTTCGCATTTGTTCAGGATGACATCTCACCTTAATCGTCATCTTCATAACTAATCCTTTGCCAATACCCCGAATGACGTTTTCCGTTTCTTGCTACTATGGCGCTTACCGTTACTCATCATTTAGAATATATGATAAAAATTTACTGCGGAAACAATAAAAGAAAACCACCTTTTATTTGAAAACAATTAGAAAATATGATATGCTGTAGAACGAATTGAAATTTATTCGCAGATTAAGCGGATGCTGAATCGGTAAGGATGGAATTTACATGAGAAGCAAACGAATGCGGCGAAGCATTGTCAGACGTGTTTTGCAATTTATCCCCGTACTGCTGGGGATTACTTTTCTTGCGTTCCTTTTAATCTATTTATCGCCAAGCGATCCTGTGAGCGTGCGTATGTCGGCAGGCGGTATTTCCGTCAGTCCTGAAATCATGGAGTCCATGCGCAGATCCATGGGCCTTGACCGTCCGCTTCTTGTACAGTATGGCGACTGGCTGTGGAATATTCTTCACGGAAATATGGGAAAATCATATATTACTGACGCTGACGTGCTGGATCAGATTTTGAAAGCGCTGCCTTATACATTAAAAATGGCGGGCGCTTCTCTTTTGCTGACCCTCTGCATTTCGATTCCCGTAGGGATACTCACGGCGGCCATGCAGAACAGCAAGTTTGATTATGTGGTCCGTGTCATGGCGTTTGTGGGAAATGCTCTTCCCAACTTTATCATCGCCCTTTGCCTCATGTTTATTTTTTCCTACCGTCTCGGGTGGATTCCGGTGCTGGCGACGACAAAGCCTATCGGACTTGTCCTTCCTGCGTTTACGCTGGCGCTGGTCATGTCGTCCCGCTATATCCGGCAGATTCGTGCTGCCATGCTTGACGAGCTGAGCAAGGGGTATGTGGTGGGACTTCGTTCCCGCGGACTTTCTGAAACGACCATTTTGTATAAAAATGCATTAAAAAATATTATGGTAACGGTGATTACGCTTACCGGTATTTCCCTCGGCTCTCTTCTGGGCGGAACGGTTATCGTGGAAACCGTTTTTACCTGGCCCGGTCTCGGCAGTCTTATTATGGAAGGGATCAGCCAGCGAGACTATCCTGTGGTACAGGCGGTCATCGTATGGATGGCATCTGCTTTCATGGTGGTCAATCTGCTTACCGATATTTCTTATACTGTTTTTAATCCGAAAATTAAAGATATATAGGAGGACCTGTGGATCTTTCAGCAAAACGGATTTCGAAAAGTATGTGGTGTCTTCTCGGCATCATCCTGTTTATCATTCTTTTCAGTTTGATTTCGCCGTACCTGGCACCTAATGATCCCTATCTGACCCATTCCGACAATATCCTTGCCGCGCCGGATATGAATCATTTATTTGGTACCGACAATCATGGGCGCGATGTGCTTTCCCGCGTGATGGTGGGCAGCCGCAGTTCCATCTTTGCCGCATTTGCCATCATCGCCTGTGCAGGGACTTTGGGAAGTTTTGTGGGTCTTATGGGCGGTTATTTCGGCGGGAAGGTGGATGCCTGTCTTATGCGGGTGACCGATATATTTCTCGCATTTCCCGATATCCTTCTGGCAATTGCCGTAGCGGGCATTTTAGGCGGCAGTCTTTTGAATGCCATGTTCGCCCTCGTGCTGACGGCGTGGACGCAATATGCCCGGCTGGCACGGAGTTCGACTATTGCTATTAAAGAAGAAACATTTATCCATGCCGCCCGCCTTGGCGGGTGCAGTGACAGGGAGATCATATTTCTCCACATTCTGCCGAATATCGCGGGACCGCTTATCGTGACCGCGACGCTCCATGTAAGCGGTATGATGATGGGGCTCGCCGGGCTGTCATTTCTCGGACTCGGGGTGCAGGTACCGGAAGCGGAGTGGGGATCCATGATCAGCGAAGGACGCTATTGTCTTCAGAATGCGCCGTGGGTGGCTCTCGCACCGAGTGCCGTCATGGTTTCCGTTATGCTTGTTTTTAATTTATTCGGTGACCAGGTCAGAGATTTACTGGATCCGAAAAATGAAAAATAATTATATTTTTTAGGAGGAAAAAACATGAAAAAGAGATGGATTGCTGCAGGATTGGCAGCGGTAACGGCCTGTTCCGTTTTTATCAGCGGCTGCGGTGATGATAAGAAAGCGGCGGCGGATAAAATCGTCCGTGTGGCGGGGACAGTATCCGTATCTTCTTCGTCCATGGATCCGGCAAAAGGATGGGATGGCTGGTACATTGTCCGCTACGGTGTCGGCGAGACACTGTTTAAAGTAGGGGATGGTCTCAAGATTGAACCCTGGCTTGCTGAAAAGTTTGAAAAGATAGATGACCTGACCTGGAAAATCATGCTGAAAAAGAATGTGACATTCTCTAATGGGGAGGCCATGACACCGCAGAAAGTGATTGACTCCCTGAAACGTGTGGGGGACATGAATGAGCGTGCCGGTTTCCTGAAAACCGCTGTCTATACCGTTGATGGGGATGCTGTCGTCATTAAGACGGAAAAACCGCGCCTTACCCTGATCAATGACCTGGCGGATCCTTATGCGACCATTATTGACGTGGCAAATACGAAAGATTTTGAAAAAGCGCCGATTGCTACAGGCCCATTCGTGATGGCATCGTATGAGAGCAATAAAAAAGCGGTTATGAAAAAGAATCCGAAGTACTGGGGAGGGGAAGTCAAGTCTGACGGCGTGGAATACACTAAAGTTACTGATGCAAATGCGCTTGCCATGTCTCTCCAGGGCGGCGAAGTGGATATCGCCCAGGATCTGACCGTAGACGCTGCGGAAAATATCGCGAAAAAAGACAACCTTGTTGTGAAGAGAGTGGCACAGCCCCGCGTGTACCAGATGTATTTCAATTTGAATAAAATGCAGGATAAAGCTGTCCGCGAAGCGATCATGTACGGCGTGAATAAGAAGGATATCGGAGAAAAACTGATGAAGGGCTCTGTGTCTGCTGCTTACAGCGCGTTTCCTGATGACAGTGCTTACGGAGCAAAGAATCTGAAACCCCGTATGTTTGATGCCGCCAAGGCGAAACAGATTCTTGCCGATGCGGGATATAAAGATACCAACGGCGACGGTATCGTGGAAAAGGACGGGAAGCCGCTTACTGTACAGTTTTCCGTTTATAAGCGCGCCGCGATAGCTCCCATTGCTACGGAAATGCAGGCTCAGCTGAAGCAGATCGGCATTGATGTCCAGATTAAGAATTTTGAAAAAGCAACCTTCTTCGCGCCGGGGGATTTCGATATCGGTCTCTATTATGTAGTCACCATGCCGGTGGGAGATCCCTACGATTTCCTCTACAATGCCTATGACAAGGACAGCAAAGTCAATTTCGGGCACTACAATAATCCGGAAGTGCAGGGGTGGCTGGAAGAGCTGCAGAAACTGCCTGACGGCGAGGCAAGGATGCAGCTTGTCCATAAGATCCAGCAGGCGGTCATTGATGACGCGGCCATGGATTTTGTCGGATTCAATACGATCCAGGTAGGTATGGGCAAAAATGTCAAAGGCTACCTGATTACACCGAATGATTATTACCAGGTGACGAAAGACCTCGAAAAATAAGCGGGAGAAATCTATGCAGCCATTACTGACAATTCAAGACCTCAGCGCCGGTTATGGCGGCAAAACGGTCATCCGTGATATTTCCCTTACACTGATGCCCGGTGAAATACTGGGCGTCGTCGGGGAAAGCGGCAGCGGGAAAACGACGCTTCTGAAAGCAGTTTCGGAAGTGAAAGGCCTCAGGACCGATGTTTATACGGGAACAGTCACTTTCGATGGGGAGGACCTGCTTCATATGGAGGCGGAGGAAAAAAGAAAATGCCAGGGAGAAGAGATAGCCTATGTGTTTCAGCATCCCGGCGATTCCCTGAACCCTACGCGGAAAGTGCGTGTTCAGTTCTATGAGACCATCCTTGCCCACAGGCGGATGGAGAAAAAAGAAATGGACGAACTGATTGCTTCTGTTTTTAAGCGGATCGGCCTGACCGATGTGGAACGGATACTGAATGCCTATCCCTTTGAACTTTCCGGCGGAATGGCGCAGCGTGTGGTGATTGCCCTTGCCGTGCTGCTCCATCCGAAACTGATTCTTGCCGATGAGCCCACCTCCGCGCTGGATACCACCGTGCAGAAACAGGTTCTAGAAGAACTTCTCATGCTCCGGAACACCCTCCATACCGCCATGATCATTATTACCCATAATATCGGCGTGGCCAGACATCTGGCGGATCGTGTGGCGGTGCTTTATAAAGGGGAAATCGTGGAAATGGGGAAGACGAAAGAAGTTCTTGAAAACCCGCAGCATCCCTACACGAAATCGCTCATGGCCGCCGTGCCGAAACTGGCATATGCCATGGAAAAGGAGGCATGATGGAGGAAATCCTTGTCTGTGAGAACCTGACGATGACCTTTGACGACGGCGAATACATCGTGCATGCTTTGAAAAATGTGAGCTTTTCTCTTCGTAAAAATGAAGTTCTCGGCATTATCGGGGAAAGCGGAAGCGGGAAATCAACTATTGCGAAACTGATTACCGGACTTTATCAGCCGACAGGAGGAAATATATTTCTTGGCGGCCGATCGATTGTCCGCCTGAAACGGCAGGCGCAGAAAGAAGTGTATACCAAAGTGCAGATGGTATTTCAGGACGCTGTCGGCTCTTTCAATCCGCGCAGGAAAATTGGTGAGTCCATTTCGGATACGCTCTGCCGTCTCTGCGGAGAAAAGAAGCATATGGCCGGTAAGGAAGCGGCCCGTCTTTTGGAAGATGTGGGACTCCCCGGGGATTATGCGGAAAAATATCCTCATGAGCTTTCCGGCGGCGAATGCCAGCGTGCGGCGATAGCCAGAGCTATGTCCGTCCATCCGGAAATTCTCATTTGCGATGAAGCCACCTCGGCGCTTGACGTTTCCGCACAGGCAAAAATTGTGGAGCTTCTTATGCATCTGCGCAGGATCCATAATGTAAGCATTTTATTCATTACTCATGATCTTCCGCTGGTGAGCAATATAAGCGACCGCATCCTTATCATGAATGAAGGAGAACTGGTGGAAGAAGGAAGCACCGAAGAAGTGATCACCCGGCCGAAAACCGTTTATACCAGACGGCTCCTTGACGCAGTATGCTGATGATTTAAAACGGCAGGCGGATGATTATCCCGAGAGAATGGCTCCCTGCCCGGTTTGTTATTTTTATACATAATAAAACCGCTTTCTGTAGTGACCTTTATGTCAAACTGCAGAAAGCGGTTTTTAGTTGCCTGCTGAAAAGGCATGAGTAAAGAGCCGTAATAAAATGCAGAAATATTTTGTTACAGTCTGTTATGATTTGCATAGAATGGATTCATTGGGACAACGGTGTGCAGTCAATCACTGTGGCAAGGTATTTTCCGTCTGTCCTGCTTTGCGCTGTGACTACAGCAAACTTTCCTTCCGACAGGGGAAAGGCCTTTTCGAGAGAAAAGCTGGTGTACATTTCTGTTTTGTAGCTGCCTTTTTCATCCTGTTCTTCCTTTGTGTTTTGAAGGATGCTGTCTTCCGGAATGAAATCTTTATAGTCCTGTGGTGCCTTTGACGGACCGGCAGGATCGGACAGCGTGATATTTACGATATGTTCTTTAAAAACAATGACCGTCACGGTATCATTATTGAATCTTTTCATATAAACTGTGTCTCCGGCAGGCGCGCCATAGGCGGCGGTCCAGATATCAAGCGTATCTCCCAGGCGGGCGGCTTGCAAGGCGGGGGCTTTTTCTTTTTGCGTATTTTCTTCCTCAACAGCGGCTGTCTTGGCCGGGACGGCAGGCCTGCCTGCATTGCATCCGGAAAGCAGCAGCGCGGATAAAAGAAAAACGGCAGAAGCGGAACCGATGTATTTCATAGAATCCTCCCATAGATTTGATAATAATTTATATTATATCACCGAAAAAAATAATTTTTTCATCTTGACGGCAAACCTTGCTTTCTTGTATGGTTAAGGAAATAGGGGGCGGCTATGTTCAGATTCAATGATATCTTTCTCGTAATCGTGGCGTGCTACGTTATTTATAAAATAGGTTTCGTCGACGGCTTTACTTTGGTGAATCTCTTTATCGCGGTCTGCACCGTTGTGGCTTTTGTATCCACGATTCTTCGCCGAAGCGGATACATGGAGAGGCTGAAAGAAAAGGAGAATGAAGCGGTGAAGAAACGGGAAGAGAAGAAAGAAATGGATGGGGCAAAGAAAGAGTAACGGGCGGAAGAAACAAAACAGAGAAATATATTTATGCAAACGGCGTTTGTGAGGCGCCGTTTTTGTTTGCCCAAACCGGAAAGGTGTTTGTAAGTCTCTTCTTAGAGTCGGGAGCGTGTCGATTTTTATTCATCGGCTGATTATGTTAAAATGCAAGTATAATTATGAAATTTAGGTAGAGATCCGGGCGGTTTCGGGAGGAATCGTCTTTGGAAAGACAGTTTATTTTCCCAAGAGGTATTTTCATGGATTCCGAATTGGACGTTGTGAGACAGATTAATAAATTGGCGGGACAGGCGCGCCCCGTGGATCTCATGATGGATCTGATTACCCGTTACGGTCATTGGGCATTTTTAATTTATGGAATTTTGCTATGGTTTGCGCCGGGGAAGAATCAAAAGCATCGGCGGGAGAGCTGCGTGGCGGCGTTCCTTGCAGTCTGCCTATGCTCCGTGATTTCCCTTGCTGTCGGAAAGCTGTGGCATCGGGGGCGGCCTTTTACCAGAGACCGGCAGATTTGGAATTTTACAGGGCACAAAGCGAATGCGTCTTTTCCGAGCAATCATGCCATGAACGGCACGGCCGTGGCCTTTCAGCTTCTGCGGGATCGTATGCCCGGATGCCGGTGGATGGCATGCCTGGCAGGGCTGCTTGCCTTTTCCCGGTTGTTTGCGGGGATGCATTATCCTTCGGATATTCTTGGCGGCGGCGCTATTGCCGCGGCGGTTCATGGAGTATTAAACAAACCTTTTGCGGCTGCTTTCATAAAAAAATTGACAGGAGCCCTGTCTTTATTATCTGACAGTATTTTATACATAGGGAAAAGCAGGTGACCGGATTGGCGGAGAGGAAAGGAAGAGGAAGGAAAATATCGATTGTCCATATTGCGCAGATCCTGCTCAGCGAGTCTGATGCGGAGCATCCGCTTTCCCAGCAGCAGATATTGGCGTTTCTGCGGGAACGGTACGGCATGGAAATGGACCGCAAGGCGGTGCGCCGGAATCTGGAAGCCCTTCGTGGCGGCGGGCTTCCTGTAGTGTGCCGTGAGGTGGAGCGTGTAATAGAAGGGAAACCGGCGCCGCTTTCACTGGACTGGTACTGGGATCACGACTTGACAAAGGAGGATATGAAAGCGCTTATCGACCTTTTATATTTCTCCCATCTTCCCGCGGCCGAGGTGCGCCAGCTTGCGCAAAAATTAAAAAATTTATACATGCGTCCTTTTGATGACGGCAAGGCGGCCGTGAAAAATATTCCCGCGCTGAACCAGCTGGAACCGCCTGATGAAACATTGGCAGTTTTGGCGGAGGCTATTGAAAATAAAAAGATGATACAGTTTTTTTACGATCATTATGAGGCTGACGGGAAACGGTACCACGGCAAAGATATAGGCGGCATCGACCGTGTATACCGTGTGAGCCCCTATGTAGTGGCCGCATCGGACGGACGATACTTCCTTTTGGGAAATATTGACGAAAAGGATGAGATTACACCGTTTGCGGTGGAACTTCTTGACAGCGTTTCCCTGCTTGAGGAAGAGGCGCGTCCGCAGAAGACAATTCCCGGCGCGGAAATGGGGATCCGCGTATCAGATTTTCTTTCTGTCTTAAGCCGTACATATGCGGGCCCGTCGGAAAAGTGCCGCTTTGAGGCGGATTGGAAACTTATGACGGATATCGTGACAGATTTCGGGAAATCCGCGTTTATTGTGTCGGCCACGCAGGGACAGGTGCTTGTGGAAATAGAAGCGCCTCCGGCGATTATCTTTGCCTGGGCCTTGAAAAATGCGCCGCTTGTCAAAGTGGTGGCGCCGGCTGCGCTGGTGAAGTCTGTAAGAGAAGCGGCAGCAAACCTGACCCGTCTCTATGGCGGTGGATGATGGGACTGAAAATATGTCTTGGGATCTTCTTTGTCCTGTTTCTTTTTCTGCTGATTCCGATCCGCTACCGTTTCATCCTTGAAATAAAGCACCTTGCCGTGACAGTGGAGTTCATTTTCGGGCTTTATAAGAAAACGATGGAACTGCCGGGAAAGAAACGAGAAAGAACCGCGGATGCGGACGAAAAAATAGAGGAACTCCTTTTTGCAGATGAGGAGCGGCCTGCCGCTGCCCAGAGGGCAGAAATGATTCTTGCTGAAGAGACGGAACCGGAAAAAGCGCCTGAAGAAAAGACAAAAGAAAATAAAGCAGAAAAACACAAAGAATCGGCAGACGAAGGGAAAGGAGAAAAGAAAAAACATCCTCCGCTGTGGAAGCAGCTGCGGTTTGCTGTCCATAATGGACTGGCGGAAAATATTTTTAAGGCTCTCGCAGCGGTTCTGGCGCACAGCATGCCGCGGAAATGGAATTTTTGCGGAGAGTTCGGCACGGGGGATCCGATGCAGACCGGCCTGCTTGCGGGGATGGCAAAGGCGTTCCTTCCGGAAGCGACGAAAAATATAGTGTGGAAATATATAGAGCCATCGTATAAACTAAAGGGGAAAGGACAGGGAAGAATTATTCCCTTCTATGTGGTATACATTGTATTGCGCTTGGCGGCAAGCGCGCCGGCACGTCAGTTCTGGCGGTACAGACAGGGAGGAATCCACGATGAATGATGATGCAAGAAAAAAGATTTTTGAAGAATTTAAAGAAATGATCCGCACGGAAACGGTTGTAGGCCAGCCGATTTATCTGGACGATGCCACGATCGTGCCGTTTGTGGATATTTCTTTCGGCTTCGGTACGGGAAATCACGGGACAAACGGAGAATCCAGCGGAGAAGCAGGCGGCGGCAAAATGAGCCCTACGGCGGTTCTGATTATGAAAGGAGAACGCGTCGAATTATTCTCAATTAAAAATGCCACACCGAATGGTACGATCGACAGGGTGCTGAACATGATCCCTGAAGCGGTATCCCATTTTACGAAGAAGAAAGAGAAAAAGAACGAGGTGCGGGAAGCGGCGCTGAAAGAAGCGAAAGAGGCCATGAAAGAAGAGGCGGAAACCGCAGCGCTTGAAGCAAAAGTGTAAAACAGGTGAACTGACTTTTAGTCATTTTATATTGACAGATAAGACTGATTATACTATTATTAATACATACCCAAAATCCCATGGTATGTCGGGATATTTCTAAGGAGGAATGTGGGAATGAAAATGAATAAGACAGCAGCAGCTATTACAGCTGGTATCATCACTTTTGGCGCCATGGCGTCCGCATCAGCGGCAGGCATCGGTTTTGTTAATTCCGGCGCCCTGCTCCAGGCTCATCCGAAGATGGAAAAAGTGCAGCTGGATATGAGAACGGCAGCACAGAAAGCACAGGAAAATTTCAACAGCCGCAGCGCAGGCAAGAGCGATCAGGAAAAGGAACAGATCGCCCAGGAAATCCAGCGTGATATGGCTGCCAAAGAAAGAACTGCCATGCAGCCGATTCTGCAGGATATCCGCAAAGCGATCCAGCAGGTTCGCCAGGAAAAAGGACTGGATGTCATTCTGGAAGCCGGCGCGGTGATTGATGGCGGCACAGATGTAACTTCTGAAGTCGGTGCAAAACTCACAAAATAATCTTAAAATGAAAAAGAGGCCTTTCGGGGTCTCTTTTTTGTGTGGAGGTAGTTTGGTGTAAACGCGGGAGCTCTGGCCTTTTTTGCTTTGCGGGTTTATTTTTTATATCCCAAATGGCAGGGAAGGCTTTATAATAAAAGAAATAAAGTTTTTGGAGGACGCCATGGAATTGCTTGATCAATTGTGCAGGGAAATGATTGCTTATGATAAAGGGGATCCCCGTCGGATTCATCATTTTCTGAAAGTTCATGCTTTTGCCGAACAAATCGGGCGGGAAGAGGGGATTCCGGAGAAACAGCTTTTCGTTTTGGAAGCGGCCGCTTATGTCCATGATATCGGGATTCATCGGGGCGAAATGAAGTTCGGCAGGAATGATGGAAAGATACAGGAGGAATTGGGGCCGGGGGAAGCACGCCCTATATTGGAAAGACTCGGATTCGAGACGGAAGATATTGACCGCATCTGCTGGCTGGCCGCCCATCATCATTCCTACGGGAGTATAGACGGTCCGGACGCGCAGATTCTGGCGGAGGCGGATATGCTGGTGAACCAGTATGAAAGCGGCCGAAGTGATAAGGAAAACCGCGCGCTTTATAACCGTCTTTATAAAACGGAAGCGGGGAAACGTATTTTCCGGGAATTGTATTTTGAAGGCTATGAGGGCATTCATGCGTGACACGTCGCTTGTCTATCCGGTACGGAAAGACGGGAGGATTCTTCTGGGATATAAACGGCGCGGCATGGGAGCCGGTAAATGGAACGGATTCGGCGGAAAAAGGGAAGACGGGGAAACGATGCGGGAATGCGCCGCCCGGGAACTTTTTGAAGAAAGCGGACTCATTGCCGATCCGAAAGCTTTTGAGGCGGCGGGAGATTTATATTTCCATCAGCCCTCCGATCCCAGTTGGTCTCATGCGGGCATCGTATACTTTATCTACGCGTGGACGGGGACAGTGCATCTTTCCGATGAGATGGAGCCGAAGTGGTTCCTTCCGGAAGAAATTTCTTTCGGCGAAATGTGGATGGCTGACCGCGTATGGCTCCCTATGGTTTTGAAAGGAAATAAAATACGCGGTACGATTTATTTTGAGAAAGACGGGAGCACAGTCTATGATTACCATTTTGAAATGGTTTAAGGAAAGGATTCATTTTGGATAGAATACAGTCGGGACAGGAATGGCCGCATAAGCTTTTAACCTGGTTCGATCAAAACCGCCGTGATTTGCCCTGGCGGGAAGGCAGGCCGCGGAACCCCTATTATGTGTGGGTGTCGGAAATCATGCTTCAGCAGACGCGGACAGAAGCAGTGAAACCGTACTTTGAAAGTTGGAAACGCCGTTTCCCTACGATTGAGGCACTGGCGGAAGCCGAAGAGGCGGACGTACTGCATGCATGGCAGGGACTGGGCTATTACAGCCGCGCAAGAAATCTTCATAAAGCGGCGCGGGAAATGGTAGAAAAGTACGGTGGAGCGATTCCGGAGGATAAAAAGGACGTGCGTGCTCTTCCGGGCATCGGGGAATACACGGCAGGCGCGATTTTATCCATGGCTTATGGAAAGCATGAAGCAGCGGTGGACGGAAACGTTCTCCGTGTGTATGCGAGGCTCTATGGTATTGAGTCGGATATTTTAAAATCGGCGGGACGAAAAGAAATCACAACGTTAGTGGAAAAGACGCTGCCGGCGCGGGCAGGAGATTTCAATGAAGCGCTTATGGATTTAGGCTCCGAGGTATGCGTACCCAAGCATCCCAAGTGTGAAAAATGTCCTCTTCACGGAGAGTGCGCGGCGCTCCGCCTTGGACTGGAAAATGTACTTCCAATCCGCACGCCGAAGAAGAAACAGAAGGAAAGCATCGCCTGCTGCGCGGTCATGATTCAAGAGGGGAAGGCGCTTTTCCATCTCCGCCCTTCCAAGGGGATGCTTTCTTCCATGTGGGAGCTGCCCATGGTTTTGTCGGACAGCGAAAAAGACGGTGTTAAAATGTTGGAGAAGCTTCTCGGCGGGAAAGCGGGAGAAAGAATCTGGACGTATACCCATGTGTTCACGCACCGCATCTGGCACATGAAAGCGTATCTGTTTCATGGTGCAAAAGAGCCTGAAGGCGATTACCGCTGGTACAGCTGCGAAGAATACAGGGAAATACCGCTGGCAGGGCCGCACGCAAAATTGGCGGCGTATATAGAGCCGTACCTGGAAGAGTGAAAATAGCTGCCCTGGGACATTGAAAGGACAATTTTTTTATTTAACGGAACTCTGTTTTTATAAAAAGGAGATCTCATGGATTTCTATCAGATCATTACATTGCTTTTTTCCTTTTTGGGACTGATGAACGGACTTTTTGCGGCGGGGCTCTTCCGGCTGAAACGGTTTTATTTGTATGGAATTGCCGGAGCGCTTATTTCCTGCGGCGCAGTGCAGTACTACGTGTGGTATGCGCTTGCCTATCCGGAATATGGCTGGGCGGCACACTTCGGCGCGTACTTTGCCTGCGCGCTGATGGCGGCGGATATCATGCTTGTACTGCCGCTCTTTCTTTTGATGATGATTGGTACGGTGCGGTTTATCCGCAGGTATGCGCAGATTTTTGGCGCGGCGGTGATGGCGCTTTCTTTATTCATCGGCGTTTATGGTTCTGTGGATGGAGAAATGAAGGAAGAGGCGGAGCGGTATACGATTACCGCCGAAGAACTGCCGGAAGCCTTTGACGGACTGAAAGTGGCGCAAATCACGGATACCCATATCGGGCCATACTACAGAAATGCCGATCTGGCAAACGATCTGGAGCGCTCAAAGGCGGAAGGGGCCGACGTGGTGATGCTTACGGGCGATCTGATTGACGATATCCGTGTCATGCCTGAAACGGCAAAGATATTAAACTCCCGCGCGGTGCTTTTCCCTTACGGCATCATTTATGTGCGGGGGAACCATGAACTGTATAAAGATCCCGATTATATTGAAAATGAACTCCGCAAAACATCGGTGAAGATACTGGACAACAGCCATGTGGCGCTTCAGAAAGACGGCGCCCTGCTTTACGTGGCGGGCGTGGACTATCCTGAAATGCGGGGAGAAGGAAGGGCGGAACTGATGGATCGGATGGTGCATGACGCATTTGACGGCATTCCGGAAGACAGCGCAAAGATTTTTCTTGCCCATCATTCTGATTTCATTGATGCCGGTTTTGAAAACCGGGCGTTCCTCACGCTCACCGGGCATACCCACGGGACGCAGTTCGGCATTTTTGGGAAACCGATGATTACGCCTTTCAAGTACACAAGGGGAATGTACAGCGACGGGAAGCACTGTGGCTATGTGTCCCGCGGCAGCGGCGGCTGGTTTCCTTTCCGCTTTGATACAAGCCGCGAACTGACGATCTTCACATTGAAAAAGAAATAAGAAGGAAATAGAAGATGGAATGAAATAAAGGACAGAAATGCCGCTTCAGGAAAGGGAGCGGTATTTTCGCGCGCGAAAAAAGACAGGGTATTTGCCTGTCTTTGATTATCGGATTAACTTTTTGTGGAGCTTAACGTGGTATCGATTTTATTTTCCGGTTTCTGGGAAATTTTTACGATCTCGCTCCGTATTTCTTCCATATCATTATTGTTTTCTTCTGTAAGCGGCTTTACTGTGACAGGAGTCTTGTCCGCGTTCTTTAAAGGAAGTTCAATCAGTTTGCTGATACGGCTGTAAGAGAAAGTGACTTCCCGTCCTGTCTTCGTGGTGACAATCAGACGGCCGCCGTCAATGGCCCCCGTGCCCGAAAGGCTGCCTTCCACTTCTTTGCTGCCCTGCTGGACGCGGTGATCCACTGTAATCGTTTTATCGTCGTTTCGCGTGAATGTAATCGTTTCCAGGTTGCGGATGTTGTCGCCGGACCAATTCATACCTGCTTCCTGCACGCCCCACCATACACCTTCCCACGGACCGCCGCTGAGCGCGGAAAAAAGGGCGAAAACGCCGCCGCCGAGGATGACTGCTAAAATAATGATTCCGAGAATGATATATTTTTTCATGGTTTATTCCTGCCAATGACTTTAAATTTATTTCATTTTAACATAGCAAAGGCAGCATACGCAAAGGATGGAAAAATTTTCAAAGAGAGAACCGGTATTTCATTCACGCATAAAAGCAAACGGATAAAAGAAATATGTTTTATAATCGTTAAAAAATGGGATAAATGGGCTTTAAATAAAAGGTTGTGGTATAATATAAGTGTTAAGAAGCGCTTTAGTGAAAAAGAGGCGCTTTGTTTCTTTACGGTTCCGCGGCGGATTATTTCGCCGTTTTTGGGAATAAGGAGAATGTATGGACTGGAAGGAAGGGAAGATAGTCAATACGCCGCTGGAACGGCAGATGAAGACGTCTTACATTGACTATGCCATGTCGGTCATTGTGACCCGTGCGCTGCCTGATGTACGCGACGGCCTCAAGCCGGTACACCGCCGTATTCTGTACGCGATGAACGAAGCGGGGATGCTGCCGAATAAAGCATATAAAAAATCCGCCCGTATCGTCGGCGACGTTTTAGGTAAGTACCACCCCCACGGCGATACGGCGGTTTATGATTCTGCTGTCCGTATGGCACAGGATTTCTCCATCCGTTATCCGCTGGTAGACGGTCACGGCAACTTCGGTTCTATTGACGGCGATTCGGCGGCGGCGATGCGTTATACGGAAATGCGTATGGCGAAAATCACGCTGGAAATGCTCCGTGATATTGATAAAGACACGGTTGACTTCATGCCGAACTATGACGGCTCTTTGACAGAACCGCTTGTGCTGCCGTCCCGTATACCGAACCTGCTCGTCAACGGTTCTTACGGTATCGCCGTAGGTATGGCGACGAACGTGCCGCCCCACAACTTGGCGGAAGTGGTGGACGGGCTTTGCGCGATGATTGATAATCCGGAAATCACCATTGATGAATTGATGAAATATATCAAAGGGCCCGATTTCCCGACGGCGGCCATTATCCAGGGGCATAAAGGCATTGAAGATACCTACCGCACGGGCCGCGGTTCCATCACCGTCCGCGCGAGAGTGGATATCGAAGAAATGGAACGCGGGAAGAACCGTATCATTGTGACGGAACTGCCGTACCAGGTGAATAAGGCGCGCCTGGTGGAAATGATTGCCGACCTGTCCCGCCAAAAAGTCATTGACGGCATCACGGCACTCCGTGATGAATCGGATCGAAGCGGCATGCGCATCGTTATCGAGCTGCGTTCTGATGTGAATCCGCAAATCATGCTGAACAACTTGTACAAGCATACCCAGATGCAGGTCAATTTCGGTTCCATCATGCTGGCCCTCGTCGACGGGCATCCACGCATCCTCAACCTGAAGCAGATTCTTTACTACTATCTGAAACATCAGGAAGAAGTTATCACGAGAAGAAGCCGCTATGAATTGGAAAAGGCGGAAGCCAAAGCCCATATTCTGGAAGGTTTGCTCATTGCCCTTGATCATATTGACGAAGTCATCCGCACCATCCGTGAATCGCGAACCGATGAGGTGGCGAAGACGGCGCTGATTTCTAAATTCGGTCTGTCGGAAAAACAGGCAGTCGCCATTCTTGATATGCGTCTCCGCCGTTTGACCGGTCTGGAAAGAGATAAGATTGAAGCGGATTACAAGGATGTGCAGGAAACCATCGCCTACCTCCGCGATCTGCTGTCCAGCAGGGAGAAAATCATGGGGGTAGTCAAAGCGGAACTCACTGACGAAAAGAATAATTTCGGGGACAAACGCCGTACGGAAATTGCGGTAGCCCTGGGCGATATGGATGTGACCGACCTTATTCCCGACAAGCCCATGACCATTACCCTGACCAAGCAGAATTACATTAAGCGCATTGATTCTTCCGATCTGCGCACACAGAAGAAAGGCGGCCGCGGCGTAAGCGGACTGAAGATGAAGGACGGAGATTATGTCCGTAAAATCCTCACCACCTCCACCCACGACCGGATCCTTTTCTTCACGAACAAGGGCAAGGTCTACATGAAGACGGCTTATGACATTCCCGAATCAAGCCGCACTGCAAGGGGGAGCGCGATGATCAACTTCATCACGTCCCTTGGCGCCGATGAACACGTGACGGAGCTTCTGGATCTGGATATTTCCGAAGAGGGAACCAAGTACCTTCTCATGGTGACGAAGTACGGCTACATCAAGAAGACGGCTTTGGAAGAATATAAGAATATCAATAAGAACGGCCTTATCGCCATGCGCCTGAAAGAGGATGATCGTCTGGTGGCAGTGCTTCCTGTGAAAGGCGATGAAGAAATCATCATGGGTACGAGAAAAGGCATGGCCATCCGCTTCTCCATTGATGATGACAATGTACGGCCTCTCAGCCGTTCCGCGTCCGGTGTCCACGGCATGCGTCTCAAAGAAGGGGATGATGTGGTAGGCGTAGTTGTGGCGGCGGAGAAAGATATCTTTACCATTTCCGCTGACGGAAACGCGAAGAGAAATGCTGCTTCTGCCTACCGTCTGCAGGGCAGGAACGGACAAGGGACGATCAACTTCAAGAAAGGCTATGAAGTAGTGGCGCTTGTCGCTGCTGACGACAGGGATGAATTGGTGGGCATCTCCGAACAGGGAATCACCATCCGTATTCCTGCTAATCAGATTTCCAGCAAGAAAGCAAAAGGAGGACAGGGCGTCATCCTCCAGCGTCTGGAAGAGGGAGACCGGATTGCTTCCATCGATGTGGTTTCCGAACCGGAAGAAGATGAAGAAAATTCATAATTAAAGTAAAACGGGTGAAAACGTTCCCGAAAGCAAAAGGCTTCCCATCTCATAGAAGAGGGAAGTCTTTTTTGCTGTCCCGTATGGAAAGCGGAAGAGCGTACGATCTGTTTCCGTTTATTTCAGCACCGGTAAAATGCGGTTTCCGGAAGGCGCTTGTGGTGAGCATGGTTTCATGGGCGACGATTTTTGAAATCAGCTTCTTTTTCATTTGTTACCCAGCCGCTGCTTTCCGGCAGCCGGTATCCATTCAGCCAGCCGGTTTACAGGCGGGAAAGGTGTGGCGTATAGGCAGGATGGCATGGCATATATTGACTTTTCTTGATATACTTATTTTGCAGAGAATTACAATATGCAGCCGGTTATATAAGGAGGATATATGACTAAAACAATGAATGATATTCTCGGTCTTGATGAAGCCAAGTGCCGGGAAATTGTCGACATAAAAGAAAAATACATTAAAGGGGAGCTGACGTTTGAGGAAGCGCGTGAAATTATTTTGCAGCGTTTTGATTCCGTCACGCCCCAGGAATTTGCTTTCGGCGAACAGATGCTGAAAGATGACGGCATTGATGATGAAACCATGCATGAAAAAATGGATGACATCATCCGGCTTTTCGACGGTATCATGGAACGGGAGCATCTGGAATTGCCGGAAGGCCACCCTATCCGTTCATTCATAGAGGAAAATCAGATCATCCTCGGCACGATAGCAGAAATGAAAGAGCTTTTGGCGGGGAAATTTATCAAAAACCGCTGGCTGGAGGTCTATGACAGGCTGAAAGAATACATAAAGCATATTACAAGGAAACATAACCAGCTTTTCCCTTATCTGGAACAGAAAGGGTTTGACCGCCCGACACTCATCATGTGGACGTTTGATGATCATGTGAAAAAAGCAATCCTCCGCAGCGCAAGGTATCTGGATATGGATAAAGAAGAGGCGTTCCTGAAAATGCAGCCCGAAGTGATTGAGAAGATAGAGGATATTATTTTCAAGGAGACCCAGGTTTTGTACCCGACATCCATGGAGCTTCTGTCGGAAGAGGAATTCCGGGAAATGCGCATCGGCGAGGAGGAAGTGGGTTTTGCCAACATGGAGGCGCCGAAAGGATTCCTGCCGCCGGAAAAAACAGAGCGGTCTTCCGGAGGAGAACCGTCCTTTATGAAGGACTTCAGCGCGCTTCTCAGCAAGTACCATATGGGGGCGGGCACGGATACGGAGATGGATGTGGCTATAGGGAAGCTCACTCTTGCGCAGATCAATCTGATTTACCGCCATCTTCCCATTGACCTGACATTTGTTGATGAAAACGATATTGTGAAGTTTTATACCGATACGCCGGTTCGTGTGTTCAGCCGGAGCGCCGGTGTGATAGGCCGGAAAGTGCAGAACTGCCATCCCAGAGAAATACTGCCTGTCGTGAACAGGATATTGGGTTCTTTTAAAAGCGGAGAAAAAGATACGGCGGAATTTTTTATCAACAAGCCGGGGAAACAGATATTTGTAAATTATATAGCTGTCCGTGATGAAAACGGTGTGTACCGCGGCTGTCTGGAAACCATGCAGGATGTGGAGCATATCCGCTCTTTAGGAAATAAACTGCAGTCCGCTCCTGTCTGGACGGGAAGCAAAGCAGACGGCGGCACGGAAGTGGAAGCGGAAACGGCGGAGAAAGAGGGAGACGAAGGAAATACGTTGGAGATAACAGGCGATACCACTCTCCACCGGGCGCTCCAGACATATCCTTACCTGAAGGAATTCCTTTTACAGCTTTCTCCGAAGTACAAGCCTCTTTCTAATCTGGCGCTGTTTGCGATGATGAGCCGGGTGGCTGATTTCCGTACCATCGCGGCAAAAGGCGGCTTTACAGAAGAAGAGCTGCTTGGGAAAATAAAAGAGGAAATAAAAAAGAGAAATAACGGATAATCCATGGAACACCCTATGCAAAAACCGGGCAATGCTTTCTGACACATGCCCGGTTTTTTCCGTGTGCAAAATAATTGATGGAAATGGAGCCACAGCCGTGCAGCCGGTTAGAGTGAATAAGGGGTTAATACCCAAGGAAGCGGCGGATCGTTTTGCCCCATTTTCTGTTTTTCCAGAGGAAGAGTCCGATGGCGGATCCGATGAAGGCCTGAAGTATTTCAAAAGGGAGTTTCAGCATGGCATATTCCCAGGTGCTGTATACGTAGGCCTTGCCCAAGGTGTATCCCGCGATGGCAATGAGGGCGCCGAGGATGGTCGCGCCAAGAACGACAGGGAAGTTGTCTCTTCCATACCTGCCCACGATAAGGGACATGACGACGGAGCGGATACCGTGGGTGGCAAGGGAGACGAACATGGGGAGGGGATAGAAAAAGAAATCCCCGAGGAACGCGCCCACACCGCCGACAAGAAATGCGCCCAGGGGGTCGAGCGACAAGGCGGCAATGACGATGATGATATCGTTCAGGTAAATATGCCCGCCGGGGACAGGGATGCTGAAAGAAGAGAAAATAGTATTTATTGCCATGAGCAGTCCGCATAGTGTAATCCATTTTATTTTATGGGGAAGACCGCCGATATCATTTTGATGCATAAGAGCTCCTTACCTGTGATTGGTAAAAGAAAAGGACGCAAGACTGCCCTTTTGTCATTGGAAGAGATATTTGTTAATGAGGTCTTTCCTGCGTAAATCTTTCAGCCATTCTGCAGGAATTGCATCATAACCGTAAATGATGCCTGCGAGCGCTCCTGTGACGGCGCCTACGGTGTCGGTATCATCGCCGAGATTGACGGCGGTCATGACGGCGTCTTTGAAATTGTCTGTATTTTCCAGTGTCCATATGGCTGCTTCGAGGGTGTCTGCCACGTAGCCGGTGCTTTTGATTTGTTCTACCGGCAGGCTGCTGATGGTAAGAAGGTTTTTAAAGAGGCTTTCTTCTATACCGTCATTGACGGAAGTTTCCACAGCTTCTTTTATGGATCTTCCCTGTAAAAGTTCCCTGGCGATATGGATATAGGTGACGCAGGCGCTTTTTGAAATGCGGTGTCCATGGGTGAGTGCCGATACTTCCCGTATTTCATCATCTGTTACTTCGGGAAGGAACGCGAGGGGGATGATACGCATGAGGGAGCCGTTTCCATTGGAAGCTTCATCGGAGAGGCCTTCTCCGCGGCTGAGGGCGGCTCCCGTGGTCATGCCTACATCGAAGGATTTTCCGTCAGGGGTATACTTGCCGTTTTTATACCAGTCGGTCATACAGCACATGAGGTCTTCCAGGTCGATCCGTTCCATGAGTTTGATGCTGTCGCAAGTGGCAAGGGTGAGGCTGGTGTCATCGGACCATGTCCCCGGTTCCATATTATACGTGCCGTAACCTGTCATTTTTTCCACATGGAATGAACCGCGATCTTCAAACTGGACAGGCAGTCCGAGGGCATCTCCCACCGCCAGTCCGTATACCGCATCGCGAAGTGTTCTCATAGTTCCTCCTGGTGAATATTCTTTCTGTATTATTGTACCAGAAAAGGAAATAGCTGATAAGGCGGGCGGCTTCTTTGGAAAAGGAAATAAAAAAGCCGCCGTAAGGCGGCTGAAGTCATTTTATTTGCTGATGATTTTCCGGATAATATCTCCCATGTTCCTATTTTTCCAGATGAACGCGCCGAGGATGGCACCGATGCCTGCCTGGAGTATTTCAAAGGGGAGTTTGATGAGAGAATATTCTGGGGTACTGTATACATAAGCCCTGCCGAGAGAATAACCGATAACCACGATGAGCGCGCCTAAGAAGACGCCAAAGAAGGTGAGTAGAAGATTCTTCTTTCCGTAACGCCGGGCAAAGAGGGAAATAACGACGGCTTCCAGTCCGTGGGTGGCAAGCGAAACAAACATGGGGAGAGGGTAGAAAAAGAAATCGCCCAGGAATGCGCCTACACCGCCGACCAGGAACGCGCCCAGCGGGTCGAGAGAGAGAGCCGCCGCTACGATGATGACATCATTCAGGTAAAAGTGTCCGCCGGGGACGGGGATGTTGAAAGATGACAGGACGGTATTCATTGCCATTAAAAAGCCGCATACCGTGAGCCATCTGGCTTTATAGCGGGGGGCGGCGGAAATATTTCCTGCCGGGGTATTGGTGTTTGTCATGAAGAGCCTCCTTATACAGCTTTACTTAAAAACAGTATAATGATAAACTGGCATTATGAAAATCACCAAAAATAAAAATAAAAATATAATCAGATGGAGGCAAAATGGAGAATGGTGTAAAAGAAAAGGCATATATGGCGCTTTATGCCCGTGTCCGTGAAGCGATTACCGGCGGGATTTACCGGTGGGGCGGCAAGCTGCCTTCCAAACGCGCCATGGCGGAGCGGTATGGCGTGAGTGTCATCACCGTGGAGCATGCGTATGCGCTTCTTGCGGAAGAAGGGTATGTCGAACCGCGGGAACGGAGCGGCTACTTTATCATTTATAAAGAGGAAGATGCTTTCCCCGTGGGGTACAGGGGAAAGGAAGTGAAGCCTGTCCTTCATTCGGAGACGGATGAAGAAGTATTTCCTTTTTCCGTTTATGCGAAAACGGCACGGACAGTGCTCTCCAAATGGGGCGAAAAGGTGCTGGCCCGCTTTCCCAATCAGGGAACGGCGGAGTTGAGGAATGCACTTTGCGACTACCTGGCGCGAAGCAGGAATATCATCGTTTCTCCGCAGCAGATTTGTATCGGGTCGGGAGCGGAGTATCTGTACAGCCTTGTAGTGCAGGCCCTTGGCCGGGAACGGCTTGTAGCGGTGGAGGATCCCTGCTATGAGAAGATACGGCAGGTGTACCGCGCCCATGGCATACGGACAGAATCTCTCTGTCTGGGAGACAAAGGAATTCTGACAGAAGAACTGAAACGGGCAGGCGCACGTGTGCTTCATGTGACACCGTTCCACAGTTATCCAAGCGGCATTACGGCAAATGCTTCGAAGCGGCGGGAGTATATCCGCTGGGCGGAGGAGCGGTCCGGTCTGATTATTGAAGATGATTTTGATTCGGAGTTCACTCTTTTGTCAAAAGCGGAAGACACGCTCTTTTCTCTTGCTCCCCATGGCCCGGTGGTATATATGAATACGTTCTCACGAACAATTGCTCCCTCTGTCCGCGTGGCGTATCTTGTACTTCCCGAAAACCGTCTGTCCAGATTTCAGGAGCGGACGGGATTTTATTCCTGTACCGTTCCTGTATTGGATCAGCTCATTCTGGCGGAACTCATCAGCCATGGAGATTTTGAGCGGCATATCAACCGGGTGCGGAGACGACGGAGGCGTAAAAAAGAAACAGATATGTCTTCCTGAAAGTAGGGAAATTAAAATGTATAAAGGCTGGGCACAGCAAAAAAGACTTTCCCTAAAAATGGAAAGCCTTTTTATATTTATTATTTCTGACTTTTATCTTTTGTTCTGCAAAGTCCGCGCTCGCAGTTGCGGAGAAAGCGGAGAAGATGCTCAATTTCCGGTGTCGGCGGGAAGTCCTGTTCCATTTCATGGATAGCTTCGTACAGCTTCAGGCCGGAACGGAAAATGGTGCGGTATGCTTTTTTAAGCCAGCTTCTTACTTCGGGGGTGATATTGTTTCTGGCGAGTCCTACGCTGTTCAGTCCGACCACTCTTGCCGGATTGCCGTCAACGATCACGAATGGGCATACGTCCTGTACGATCTTGGACATGCCGCCCACCATGGCGCAGGCGCCGATCTTTACGAACTGGTGGATACCGCTCATGCCGCCGATGACCGCGTGGTCTTCCACAGTGACGTGGCCGGCTGCTCCGGAAAAGCTGGACATGACGATGTAGTCTCCGAAATTGCAGTTGTGTGCCACATGGGTGTATGCCTGAAGCATATTATGCGAGCCGATACGGGTTTCGCAGTTTTCTCCCGTAGCACGGTGGATGGTGACGAATTCGCGGAAGCTGTTGTCATTGCCGATGACGACCGTACTGTATTCGCCGGCAAATTTCAAATCCTGTGGATCTTCGCCGATGACGGCGTTCGGATACACATGATTGTTTTTCCCCATGCGTACGTTTTTCGAAATGACCGCATGGGAGCCGATGATGGAGCCTTCGCCGATTTCACAGTTGGGACCGATGACGGCATAAGGTTCGATAATTACATTTTTATGAAGTTTGGCAGTAGGATCAACAACGGCCGTTTCATGAATCTGCGGCTCCGCTGATTTGATAACTGTTAATTCCATTCTCATGGTTTCCCTTCAACAGCAGGCGGACACTGCCTGCCGGATTTTAATTTCTTTTTATACATACATCGGCAAGACGGTTTTTAAATAAAACAGTGGTCTTGTCGAAATATATGCGTTTTTCTTTATTTTTCTTTATTTTTCTTTGAATATCATCTTATTTTAACTGATTTCAGATTTTAAAAATTATTTTTCATCCTGCTTGCCGGAAGGGATTTCCGGTTCAGCGAGGTAGAAAAGGAAGTCAGCCGATGCTTTGAAGGTTTCCCCTACATAGCATTCACAGTGTACCTTGCCCATGCGCCCTACGATCTTTTTGATGACCGCTTTGGTTACAAGCTGGTCTCCCGGGCGGACGGGGGAACGGAAGCGGACTTTGTCCATGCCTGTAAACATGGGAATGAGACCCCGATTTTCTTCGGGATACTGGAGAGCAACGCCGCCGACCTGTGCCATGGCTTCACAGATAAGGGCGCCAGGCATGATGGGGCGGCCGGGGAAATGTCCCTGAAAAAATGGTTCGTTGATGGTGACGGATTTCACTCCGACGGCATAATCCATGGGAACGAGTTCGGTAATTTTGTCTACCAGCAGCATCGGATAACGATGGGGGAGGATTTCCATGATTTCTTCAATATTTAATTCCATAATTGATTCTCTCCTGTTCATGAACTTCTTTTTATTTTTTCAATACTCTCAGTTTCGCCGCAAGAGCGGCATTCAGCTTATGGCTTCCCATGACCGCGATGATGTGTGCGTGGAGCGGGCCCACAAGGGAAATATCGCCAAGGATATCCAAAATCTTATGGCGGACAAGTTCGTCGGGGAATTTCAATTCTGACAGGCAGTCCGTTTCAGAATAAACGACAGCGTTTTCCAACGTACCGCCTTTGCCGAGCCCCATTTGCCGCATGGCCTCCAGCTCCCAGGTAAATCCGATGGTACGGGAAGGGGCGATTTCTCTGATGTATGTCTCCTTGTCGATTGTGAAGTCTTTCATTTGCGTACCTAAAAGCGGATGGGGATTGATGGATGTAAATGTAATGCGGAGGCCGTCATAAGGGAGCGCAGTGATGAATTTATTATCTTCATATACGGCTACGCTCGTCTCAAGAGTAAGAATATCGGTCTGTTCTTCCAGTTCCACGATACCCGCTTCTAAAATCATTTGGGAGAATGTAAGGGCGCCGCCGTCAGCTACGGGAGGTTCGGGCGCGTCCATCTCAAGAATGCAGTTGTCGATACGGAGCGCAAAGAGCGCGGAAAGGATATGCTCCACGGTGAAAACTTTCGCGTTTCCCCGTTCCAGCGTCGTTGCGCGGAGTGTATTTGTCACAAATTCACTCTTTGCAGGCACTTCAGGGGCACCGGTAAGATCGATACGCCGGAAGATGATGCCGCTGCCCGCCGGAGCGGGACGCATCGTGATTGTTACGGGAATTCCGGAATGGAGTCCGTTTCCCTTAAAGGAAATCGGTTTTCCGAGGGTATACTGATTTCTTTTCAATATAGAGTCCTTTCAAGAATTACTTATTATACTAATAATTTATTATACAGCGATATGACTGCAAGTACAAATATAAATTAGAAAGGGTTTTCTTGAGAAGGAAAAGAAAAATCATGCAAAGCCTGTTTGGCGGAATGGTATAATTTATTTAAATAAGAAGGGGAAAGGAGACTGCCGTGGAAAGCGGACTACTGAAAAAGCAGGAGGATCTGCGATTTCGTTTGAAAGAAATGGGAACTGTGGCGATCGCTTTTTCCGGCGGCGTGGATTCCACTTTTCTGCTCCATGAGGCCCATGCCGTTCTTGGGAAGAAAGCTGTCGCGGTAACAATGAAATTGAATTCCTTTCCTTTCCGCGAATGGAAGGACGCCAAAGAATTCTGCAAACGGGAACATATACGGCAGATGATTGTCGAACAGGACCAATTCCTGATTAAGGGCTTTGCGGAAAATGAAAGAGACAGGTGCTACCACTGCAAGTATTTTCTTTTTTCTTTTTTGAAAGAGCTGGCGAAGAAGAATCATATTTCCTATGTGGCGGACGGCACGAATTTCAGTGACATGGGCGGTTACCGGCCCGGATTGAAGGCGCTGGCGGAACTGGGCGTGGTGAGTCCCTTAAGAGAGGCGGAGCTGACAAAGGAGGAAATACGGGCGCTTTCGAAAAAGGAAGATCTTCCTACATGGAACAAGCCGTCTTTTTCCTGTCTGGCGACACGGTTTCCTTATGGCGAACCGATCACCGGGAAAAAGCTGCGCCGTGTAGAAATGGCGGAGCAGTTTCTTTTTGAAATGGGATTTACCCAATTCCGTGTCCGCAGCCATGACCGGATGGCGCGTATTGAAATCCGTCCGCAGGAATTTCCCCTGCTTGTGGAAAAAAGGAAGATCATAGCCGCGCGGTTTAAAGAACTGGGGTTTATGTATATAACGATGGATCTGGAGGGATTCCGCTCGGGATCTATGGATATAGGGCAGGTGTAGCATGGATATCAGAGAACTTTTGGAAAAGGTCAGAGGCGGGAAGCTGGAAATTGACGCAGCGGAAAAGTATCTGCGCAGTCATTCCGGAGTCCGCGCCTATGAAGAAATGGGATATGCCAAACTGGATACGGACAGGAAACGGCGTTCCGGATTTGCTGAGGTCATTTACTGCCAGGGGAAATCGGATGAATTTCTGCCGGAGATATTCCGAAAGTTATATGAAGCGGAAGGGGAGGTGTTCGGTACACGTGCCGATGCCCATCAATATGAGATCGTCCGCGCCGTACTGCCGGATATTTCTTATGATCCTGTTTCCCGTATCCTGAAACTGGAAAAGAAAGATAAGGAGCATACAGGCTTAGTCGCGGTCTGCACGGGAGGAACGTCAGATATTCCCGTGGCGGAAGAAGCGGCGCAGACGGCGGAATATTTCGGCAGCCGTGTGGAACGGATTTATGATGTGGGTGTCAGCGGCATCCACCGTCTTTTATCCTGTGAAAAGAAAGTGCGGGAAGCCAACTGCGTCATTGCCGTGGCAGGTATGGAAGGCGCTCTTGCGTCGGTAATCGGCGGTCTTGTGGCTAATCCCGTCATTGCCGTGCCCACGTCCGTGGGGTATGGAGCAAGCTTTCATGGGCTGTCGGCTCTTTTGACGATGATTAATTCCTGCGCGAACGGCATTGTGACGGTAAATATAGATAACGGCTTCGGCGCAGGGTATGTAGCGACACAGATCAACAGGCTGGCGGAAAGGGGTAAAAGCAATGGATAAAAAATTATACCTGGACTGCGGATCCGGGATCAGCGGGGATATGTTCGTAGCGGCAATGATCGACTTGGGGGCGGATCCGGACACTCTTGAAAAAGCGCTGGACTCTATCCCGGCGGACGGTTTTTTCGTAGAGATAGGCAGAGTAAAGAAATCAGGCATCGACTGCTGTGATTTTCATGTCCGACTTGATGATGACTGTGAAAACCATGATCATGACATGGACTACCTTTACGGAAGTCTGGCCCCGGCGGCAGGATCGGGATGCTCTTGTCATGAAGAACCGGACAGAGAAGAACATCACTGCCATTGCCATGAGGAAGGGCATGACGGGGAGGCACATCACTGCTGCCGTCAGGAAAAAGATCATCATCATACCCATCGGGGGCTTGCGGAGATTCTTCCGATGATCGATGCCTGTGATATGACGGAAACAGCAAAAGCGCTGGCCCGCAAAATATTCCGGATTATCGGCGAAGCGGAAGCGAAAGCCCATGATTTGCCCCTTGACGAAGTCCATTTCCATGAAGTGGGAGCGCTTGATTCCATTGTGGACGTGGTGGCGGCTGCCGTTACTTTTGACAGCCTTCACATCAAAGAGGTGATTGTCCCTAAACTCACGGAAGGGACAGGGACAGTTCGGTGCCGGCATGGAGTCATGCCCGTGCCCGTGCCGGCGACAGTGAATATTGTTTCCGCTTATAAAATCCCCATGGAGCTCACCGGGGCGAAAGGGGAGTATGTGACGCCTACCGGCGCGGCCATTGCGGCGGCCATTTCCACAAGCCATCAGCTGCCGCCGTCTTTTGTTATCAAGAAGGCAGGCCTTGGCGCTGGAAAACGAGCATACACGGATCGAAGCGGTATTCTCCGGGCATTCCTTATCCAGGGGGAGGAGAATGAAGGCCGTGATAAAGTTGTGAAACTGGAAACGGATATTGATGACTGCTCCGGCGAGGTTTTGGGGTATGTCATGAAGAAATTGTTCAAGGCAGGAGCGAAAGATGTCCACTATGCTCCCGTTTTCATGAAAAAGAATCGTCCGGCCTGGGAACTGACAGTGATCTGCGGGGAAGACAAAGCGGAGGAACTGGAACAAATTATTTTCACGGAAACCACGACGATCGGTATCCGCGAATACCCCCTCGGGCGCTCTGTCTTAGATAGAGAAGAAAAAGAAGTGGAAACGGTTTACGGCAAAGCATCTGTGAAGCAGGTGTCTCTGGGAAAGATGACGCGGGCCTATCCTGAATATGATACCGTGAAAAAACTGGCGAAGAAAAATAAAGTACCTTTTATGGATGTTTTTGACGCGGTGAAAGAGGCGGCAAAGAAAAAATAACGGGCTGATATGGTAAGGAGCGTTTTCCGGCAGGGGCGCTTCTTCTTTTTTTCCTTTCTTTTGTGATAGAATGACTTATTATAAATAAAAGGAAGTACATCTATGAAAAAAAGAAACCTGGGGTTAACAGCGGCTGTAGGTTCGTACCTGCTGTGGGGGCTTCTGCCGGTTTACTGGAAGCAGCTGTCTGCCGTTTCTGCTTATGAAATATTATCGCACCGCATTATCTGGTCTTTCTTCTTCATGCTCATGATTCTCTCTTTCATGGGACGGATGGTGTCGTTTTGGGAAGAATGTAAACATCTTTGGGCGGATAAAAGCCGGGGTGCGCTCCTTGCGCTGGCATCTTTTCTTATTACGGCAAACTGGTGCATTTTCATCTGGGCGGTGACGAACCGCCATGTGGTGGATACCAGTGTGGGGTATTACATGAATCCCCTTGTGAGCGTTCTTCTTGGTGTTGTATGTTTTCATGAGCGGCTGTCAAAAATGAAATGGTTTTCTATTGCTGTTGCCGCTGCAGGAATCAGCGTGATGACCTGGGAGTTGGGAAGGTTCCCGCTGATTGCTGTCGGTCTTGCATCGACATTTGCCCTCTACGGCGCGGTGAAAAAGAAATTGAATCTGGATGCTTTTTACAGCATTACGCTGGAAACATTTTTTGTTCTTCCTTTTGCTCTTGCTTATGTACTTTCTCTTGGGAATGGCGGCATTGGACATTTCACTGTCGATGACCTGCGGACGGCAGTGTTTCTTATCGGTGCAGGCGCTGTGACGGCGACGCCTCTCGTACTCTTTTCCATAGGGGCGAATGATTTGCCGCTGAACGTTCTCGGGTTCTGCCAGTATATTTCTCCGTCCATCACTTTGCTTCTGGGAATATTCCTTTTCGGCGAACCTTTTACCCGTGCACAGGTGTCTGCTTTTTCTTTTATCTGGTCAGCTCTTGCGGTCTTTACGATTGCGGACTGGAGAGAAAGGAAGTTTTTGGAAAACGGGGAATGAGCGCCTTGTAAGAAGGAGAGGGAAATGGAAAACATTTTATCGGAGTATGATAAATCACCGGGAATCATTTCTCCGGATTTTGAAAAAATGGATTTGCACCTGCCGAAGAAAGCGGTTTTTGCTTTTCTTGGAGAGAAACGGATTGAAAGGTTTGCTTTTGCCCGGGGCGGTGAAAAGGTCGAGACATTTGTTTCTCTGACAAAAGATTTTCCCCTGTGGATGATTAAAGCGGATAAGGAAGAACTCTGCGTCCTTCAGGCACCGGCGGGAGCTTCGGCGGCAGTCCTGCTTCTGGAACGGCTCTATGCGTATGGTGTGGAAAAGGTGGTAGCTCTGGGATGCTGCGGTGCGCTGGAAAAGCTGGCGGAGAATGTTTTCTTTGTCGTACGCAAGGCGCTTCGTGATGAGGGTACGTCGTACCATTATCTTCCGCCGGCACGGTTTGTGACACTTGATGAATCGGCGGCGAATATCGTAGAAGGAGTGCTTCGGGAAAATCATGTGCCTTGTGAAAGCTGTGTGACTTGGTCGACGGACGGATTTTTCCGTGAAACAAAAGAAAAGGTAAAAGCGCGGCGGGCGGAAGGCTGCCGCGTCGTGGATATGGAATGCGCCGCCTTGGCGGCATGTGCGGCATACAGGGGGAAGGTATTTGCCCAGATCCTTTTTACTGCCGATACACTTCACGATTTATCTCACGAACAGCGGGCGTGGGGAAAAGAAAGCCGCGATAAGGCGTTCCTCATGGGAGTCAAAGCGGCGGAGAGGTTATGAAGGAAGAGTTATGTCAGCAGGTGAATTGCTTTTTGGAGGACTTCTTGCCGTAAATGCCGCCGCCTTTTTCCTGTACGGTCTTGACAAATGGAAAGCGGTGCATGGACGGCGGCGGATAAGGGAAAGGACGCTTCTGTTTATCGCCGCTGCGGGCGGATCGGCAGGCGCGTTTCTTGCTATGCGTTTTTTTCGCCATAAGACACGCCATGTGTCATTTCAATTCGGTGTGCCCGTCCTCTTTCTTTTACAGGCAGCTTTCGCTTTTTTCCTTTGGAAATAGTTCGGGCGGACTTGACTATATTCATGATTATCTGTACAATACAAAAGATACTAAGAGCTGTGATGAAGACGGTTTGCGTAAGCGCCCGGCAGAGAGAGCCTTCGGCCGGTGAAAGAAGGGGCGGGCGGCGCGGACGGATCACTTCTGAGCTTCAGGGAGGAAATGCCCTGACGGGACACCGTTAACTGTGCCGAGTGGCCTTCGGGTCATTAGGGTGGTACCACGGGAAATATTCTCGCCCCTTTTCGGGCGGGATTTTTTTATTTACACCATACAGGAGGAAATGGAATGGATTACAGCAAAACGCTACGCCTGCCGCAGACAGAATTCCCCATGCGCGGAAATCTTCCGCAGAAGGAACCGCAGTTTGTGGAACTTTGGAAAGATAAGGATTTATACAATAAGAGAATAGAAAAAAGAAAGAAAGCAGGCGCGCCCCGCTTCGTGCTCCATGACGGACCTCCTTATGCGAACGGCAAGATCCACATCGGCCATGCCCTGAATAAGACACTGAAGGATATTATTGTCCGCTACAAGTACATGGCGGGGTACATGGCAAACTATGTCCCCGGCTGGGATACCCACGGCCTTCCGATTGAATATGCCGTACTGAAAGATTCGGGAGAGGATCGGGCGAATATGTCCGTTCTTGAACTGCGCCGCAAATGTCTGGAATACGCGAAAAAGTGGATTGAAATCCAGAAAACCGATTTTATCCGCATGGGCGTTATCGGTGATTTTGATAACCGTTACGTTACTTTTGATCCGCATCTGGAAGCCAAGGAAATAGAAGTTTTTGGCGAAATGGCAAGAAAAGGATACATTTACAAAGGAAAGAAAGCCGTTTACTGGTGTTCCCACTGTGAAACGGCGCTGGCGGAAGCGGAAATCGAGTATAAGGACCGCAAGTCCCCGTCTATTTATGTAAAGTTCCCTGCGAAAAATATCAAAGGACTCGGACCGGAGGGCGTAGATCAATCCAAGCTTTTTGCCGTCATCTGGACAACCACGCCTTGGACCATTCCTGCCAACCAGTATATTTCCGTCAACCCGAAGTTCACCTATGTATGGGTGCATAATCTGGATGCCGACGAGTACTACCTGATGAATAAGGAGCTGGCACCGGCAGCTTTGGCGGACTGCAAGATTGAAAATTACGAGTTTGCCGGCCGCGAAATGACAGGCGCCGAATGGGAGTTGGCCGAATTTATGCATCCCTGGGCATCCTACAATCGTACGGTGTATGTCCTTGAAGGCAACCATGTCACGCTGGATGCCGGTACAGGCTGTGTACATACTGCCCCGGGCCACGGCGTGGATGACTTTGAAGTATATAAGAAATATGAAAATGAAGGAAAACTGAAGCAGGAAGTCATCTGTCCTGTGGACAATAAAGGCCGTATGACGGCAGAAGCCGGATCCTTTCTGGAAGGGAAGACTGTATGGGAAGCGGAAGGACCGAGTATTTCCGCGCTTGCCCACGAAGGCATGCTTCTTGGCAAAAAGTCCCTCCACCACCAGTATGCCCATTGCTGGCGCTGCAAGAATCCCGTCATTTACCGTGCGACAGAGCAGTGGTTTGCTTCCATCAATGATTTTCGCGAAGATGCATTGAAAGCGGTCGACGAGACACGGTTTATCCCTTCCTGGGGGCATGACCGCCTGTATAATATGATTCGTGACCGTCAGGACTGGTGTATTTCCCGCCAGCGTTCCTGGGGTGTTCCGATTCCTGCTTTCTACTGTGACGGCTGCGGCAACTATGTGATTACGCCCGAAACGATTGAAAGCGTGAAAGAAATCGTGGAAAAAGAGGGCACCGATGCATGGTGGGCGCACCCGGCGGAAGAACTTTTGCCGAAGGATTTCAAATGTCCCCACTGCGGCGGCAGCCGTTTCCACCAGGAAAAAGACATCATGGACGTATGGTTTGATTCCGGCTCCACCTGGAATGGTGTCCTAAAAGATCCTCATCCGGTGTGGAAAGATACCGGCGCGGCGTATCCCTGCGATTTGTATCTGGAAGGTTCCGACCAGCACCGCGGCTGGTTCCACAGCTCTCTTCTGACCAGTGTGGCAGTCAATGGCTGCGCGCCGTATAAGGCTGTTCTGACCCATGGTTTTACCATGGACGGAGAGGGACGGAAGATGTCCAAATCGGTAGGAAACGTAGTCGCGCCCCAGGACATTATTGATAAGTACGGCGCTGACGTGATGCGTTTGTGGATTTCCTCCGTCGATTATCAGGGAGACGTCCGCCTTTCCGATAAGATTGTGAAATCCATGAGCGATGTATACAGAAAGATCAGAAATACGTTCCGCTACCTTCTGGGGAATCTTTATGATTTCGATCCGAAGACCGACAGCGTGGCTTATGGGGATATGGAAGAATTGGATCACTGGGCGCTGCTTCGTCTGGAACAGGTAAAGCGTACCGTTCTTAAAGCCTATGAGGATTATGAATTCCACGTCATGTACCATGCCGTCCATAATTTCTGTACTGTGGACCTGTCATCCATTTACCTGGATATACTGAAAGACCGTCTCTATACAGAAAAAGATGATTCCCTCCTGAGAAGAAGCGCGCAGACTGCCATGTATGAAATCCTTACCTCTCTCGTAAGGCTGGTAGCCCCCGTTATTTGCTTTACTGCCGAAGAAGTATGGCAGGCACTCCCGAATCGGGAAGAAAGAGAATGGTCTGTCCATATGGCGGATATGCCGGCGGAAAACGACAGATACCTGGATAAAGCATTGGAAGAAAAGTGGAAGAAGCGCCTTGCTCTCCGCAGCGTTGTGACAAAAGCGCTGGAAGAAGCCCGCCAGGCGAAAGTCATCGGCCACCCTCTGGACGCGGAAATTACTATTTACGCAGATGGTGAACATTTGGAAACACTGAAAGCCATGGAAAAAGAACTGGCGGATTTCTGCCTTGTTTCCCAGGCGAAGATTTCCGGCGATCTGTCTGCCGCTCCTGAGAATGCCTTCGCTTCTGAAGACGGAACGGTGAAAGTTTCTATCGCCGTCTGCACTCTTGAAAAGTGTGAACGCTGCTGGAAACGCACTCCTGATGTAAACTCCGATCCGAAACATGAACACGTCTGCGCAAGATGCGCTAAAGTCCTTACGGAGATGGGAGAATAAGAAAGGCAAGTCGGCGGTCAGCAGTGGAAATTTATAAGTTAAGTATGCTGACGCTTTCCTGTATGACAGAAAAGTAACGGGACAATATAAAAGACCTCTTTTGCCGGAGGTCTTTTTGTTTGGAGAAATCCATGGAAGAGTTTTGTTCATTGCCGCAGCGAAAGATATGAGGGAGTCGATTTCATTTGAGTGTGAATTTCCAGGCACAGAACCAGCTTTCCGGGTGGGCGTCAGGGGGACAGCCTATGCATTCTGTCTGTATGCGGTCGTCTATACCTTCGGCAAAGCGGGCGTATTCTACAAGACCGGCGCTTTTGCAGGGATAGTCGGGTAAATTTTTCCGCATCCGTGCCGATTGGACACGGCAGTTATCCATTGTGAAGATGAGAGAACCATTTTCAAAGCGGGAGGACTGTCTGTTCAGACGGCTGTACATGCGGAAGTTTAAAGCCTGCGCCAATCCTTCCAGCCCGGGATGCTTTTCCATGCCAAGAAGTTTTTTAATGGAGTGCGCTTCAAAGGGAGAGAACCGGGCCCATGTAGAATCGTTGCACCGTTTCGCATCATTGATGCCGTAGGAAAACTCCACTCCCTGAAACCAGAAGCCGTCTTGGGCAAGCCAGCTTTTTGCGATGGTGTCCAGAAGAGAAAGCTGATCTTCTTTAGGAAGGCGGATGAGGAAAGCGGGACAGCCCTCTTGTTCAGGGAAATGAAATTGCGCCGCCAAACGACGAACTGCCGCCTTTCGTGTCTGCTTCCAGGCGTAGTCCATGACATTGAGCGCCTTTTCAAAACCGAGCTGGTGCTCTACTTCACGGAACCAAAGGGTGTGATGGACCGTCATGCGGTGGCACATGTCTATAATATGTGCCGCCCGCTTTTCCACCGTTATTGTTTCCATTGTTTTTTCATTCATGGTAAACCTCCTTCATGGAGAATTTCATTTCTTTTATTATGAAATAACTGTTGGAAAATATCCATGGTAAAAAAATAATCAAAAAGTCAAAATATTTATTAGCACTCTATTGACATGAGTGCTAAATGTGATATAATACAGTTGTCAGGAAGAAAAGATGGACTCCTGAGATATGTTATAAATATTTTAAAGAAAAGAGGTTTTGATTATGCGTGGTTTACTTCCTTTTGATGGTTTTTTCGGTGATACGGCGCTGGATCATTTCTTCAGCGATACTCCGGCTGCATACAAAGATTATGTATCTGTACCCAAGGTGGATATTGAGGATAAAAAAGATTTCTATGAAATTACCTGTGATATGCCCGGGTTTACCAAGGATCAGATCCGTATTTCTTATGAAAACGGAATTTTGTCCCTGTCCGCTCAGAAAGAGGAACAGACGGAGGAAAAAGATGATGACCGTCATTACATCCGCCGTGAACGTTCCAGCTCTGTCTTCCGCCGCCAGTTCAATGTGAAAGGGATCAAAGAAGACGGCATCAAGGCAGGCTTGAAAGACGGGATTCTGACGATTACACTGCCGAAACTCCCGCAGGAAATTGAAAAAGCACCCCATCGTATCCAGATTGACTGAAGATGATGTATAAGATATTCCTGGAATACTGAAAAGTTTATTCATGCTTTCTCTCCGGGCGGTACTCCCCCGGTACCGTCCATCTTTGGAACAGGTCATGATAATCCCCCATTATCGTGGCCTGTTTTTATGTGCCCGTAAACAGATTTGCGTTTTATGGCTGTTTATAATAAGCTGGAGGAAAATGGAAGGAGGAATATATGGGGAAAAGACTGGAAGACAGGAGTTTGGAAGAATTGTGGCAGCTGTTTCCCATATTTCTTGTGCCGCATAAAAAAGAATGGGCAGGTTGGTACAGGGAAGAAAAAGGTCGTTTGGAAGTTCTGCTGGGCGCAGGGCGGGTAAAGCGCGTCAGCCATATCGGAAGTACGGCTGTTTCCGGTATCTGGGCCAAAAATATCATAGATATCCTGTTAGAAGTACCGGATAAAAAAAGAATGGCAGAGGTACGGGAAATTTTGAAAAATAACGGCTGGCTCTGCATGAACACTTCAAAGAACCGTATTTCCATGAATAAAGGGTACACGGAAAAGGGATTTGCGGAGAAAGTGTATCATCTGCATATCCGGCTGCCCTGCGATCATGATGAATTGTATTTTCTCTCTTATCTGCAGATGCATCCTGCTGTTGCGAAGGAGTATGAAACATTGAAACTGCATTTATGGAAACGGTATCCTCATGACAGGGATGGATACACGGAGGCAAAGACAGATTTTGTCAGGACATATACGGAACGGGCAAAAAGAGAATACGGGAACCGGTGGGAATGGTAATCGGTAAAACAGCCCGGTGAAAATCGGGCTTTTTGTGTGTGGATTTCCGGAAATGAATATCGAAAACATATTGTAAACTTATAATGCAAAAACAATTGACAGAAGAAATTGTTTATTTTATACTTGAATCCGAGATAACAATAAAGGAAACGGAATGATTCCGTGAAAAGGGGAGTTCTATTATGGAAAGTGCTTGTCAGGAAATTATCCGCTTGGCGGAAAAGGTCATGGATGGCGGACAGATCACGCCGGAAGAGGCAGGGAGGCTCATTCGTACAAAAGATGAAGACACCATGCTGCTTCTTGCCATGGCGGATAAAATCCGTCAAAAATTTGGCGGCAGCTCCGTGGATTTCTGCGCCATCATCAATGCGAGAAGCGGGCACTGCCAGGAAGACTGCAAGTTCTGCGCCCAGTCCGGCTGGTACAGGACAGGTGCCAAGGTATACCGCCTGCTGCCGGAAGAACAGATTATCGAAGCGGCAAAGAAAGCAAAAGCGGCAGGCGCCGTCCGGTTCTCCATTGTTACCAGCGGTCGTAATCAGGACAATCCCAATGAGTTTGAAGAAATTATTGCAATCGTGAAGCGTATCCGTAAGGAAGTAGGTATCGAAGTCTGCTGTTCCCTGGGGCTTATTTCTTCTGAGCAGGCGCTCCGGCTGAAGGAAGCAGGCATTACCCGCATTCATTGCAATATCGAAACGTCTCCGTCCTATTTTCCGGAAATCTGTACTACCCATACCATGGAAGACAAGGAAGATATCATCAGCACGGCGCAGAAGGCAGGAATCCGTGTCTGCTCCGGAGGCATTATCGGGCTTGGCGAATCTTTGGACCAGCGCGTGGAAATGGCGTTTAAGCTGAAAAAAATGCACATTGATTCCGTGCCGCTGAATATCTTGAATCCTGTAAAAGGAACGCCTTTTTATGATAATAAACGTCCATCCGCTTTGGAAATCCTCCGCGCTTTTGCCATGTTCCGCTTTGTTCTTCCGAAAGCCCTCATCCGTACGGCAGGCGGTCGTGAAGTCAATCTGAGAAGCCTGCAGGCCCACGCGCTTTCCGGCGGCCTTAACGGCATCATGGTGGGCGGCTACCTCACCACCGGCGGCAGAGATCCGAAAGAGGATCTGGTCATGACGGCGGATCTGGGACGGAGCAGGACGTCCCCGCAGCTGTAATACAAATCAAAACCGAATCGTAGAATTAAAAAAGAAGAGCGGCGCCGTACCGGTGTCCAGACATTAGATTTTTAGTCTGATTTTTGGAATGTGGTACAGGATGCGCCGTTCTTTTTTGCTGTCTGTACCGGTAAGGCAGATAAAGAAGGAATATTGAGGTATGCCGGCGGATGAGGGAGAAGACGGCAAATTTCTTTTGCAATAAGATATGATTCAGTTAAAATGAAAAAAGAACAGGCAAATAGTTTTTTAAAGTAGGAGTGTAATAAAAGTTATTTAATGATATAATTCATTTAAAATAATTTAATCATGGAAAGTAAATCTGTTTCTTGGAAGGCTTTCGTTTTCCGTACAGAAGCCTGCATCGGCGGTTTTGATGGAAGCGGAGCCATAAATTATTTCTTTATGGTTTTATTTGTTTTGAAGAGAGGATGGTTTTGAATCTTATGAGAAAGAAATTATTGGCTGCTGCCGTCATGGGTGCGATTGGAGCGGTCACAGGCATCTGCATGGCGGGCGCGGCGGATGCCGCTTACGTTCTTGATGAGGTGGTTGTTATCGGGAACCGTGATGAAGAGCGCGATGTTTTGCCGGGCAATTTTGTTTACACGAAATCCCAGACAAGTTTTCTGGCAGGGAAGGATACGATGGATATTCCTTTTTCCCAGATGCATTTCACGGAAAAGTCGATGGACACCTTTACGGGGCCTGATAAGCCGATGGATGCGCTTCTGGCAAACTCGCCGTCTGTACGCCAGTCCGGATCTATCCTTCATGGTGATTTCTTTTTCCGCGGATTCCGTACAAACGGAACCAACTTTTATGTGAATAATGTTCCCGGCGTGTTCACCCAGTTTAATACGCCGCTCTATCCTATTGAATCTTTGGAATTGATTTCCGGACCGAATGTAGGAATTTACGGTACCGGTGTCCAGTATGAAACAACGAATCCCGGCGGCATCGTCAGTGTGAAATCAAAAGTCGCTCCCGATAAGGGTGTTTTTGACTATACCCAGACGATTTCCGGCCGCGGGCTTTTTGGTGAATATCTTGACTGGGGACAGCGTTTTGGCGATAAGAAGGAATGGGGTGTCCGCATTATGACGGAAAATCTCAACGGCCGTACATCCGTCAAAGGTACGAAGATTAACGGACAGGGCATTTTTGCCAATATCGACCGGACTACGGAAAGATCAAAAGACAATTTATTTATCGGATACAGAAATATGGATATCCAGCGCGGTCTTCGGTGGTTTATCCTGAGCAGCGATGTTAACAAACTGCCTGCTGTTCCTTCCGGAAAGAATGACTACGGGTTTGACGGGATGATAAAAGCGACCCACGGCTGGCTTGCTGTTTACAACCATGATCAGAAGTTCAATGACCATTGGGACGGCTTTTTCAACTTCGGCATGCAGAGGAACGATCTGGATAAAAATGTCATGGCGAACGGAGGCAGCGGATATACACTCCACAATGACGGCACGCTTGACGTAAAAGCAAAACCGGGTTCCACGCCGCAGGAATATTATTACTGGCAGGTAGGTACCACGGCGCACTATAATACGGGTGCCGTGAAGCATGATATCACGCTTTCTTATAATCAGGCGTGGAGAAACAGAAAGAGCGCGTATAATAACGGACCGCTTCTTAAGATCGGTACCGGGGATTTGTACACGGGCATCCATCAGACACTGGCGGCGCCTACGAAATTTGATACCCGCTGGAATAATAAAACAAGAGTGAAGAGTTATTCTCTTGTTGATTACATGACTTACAACAAGTGGGATATCATCCTTGGCATCCACAAGCATGAAGCGGAATCAAGAGGCTATAAATGGAAAAGCGATAATACGCTGAACTATATCGAACGCATAAAGACCGATGACACGAGTCCGACGTACGGTATCATTTACCGGCCCAACAGCCATATGTCCATTTATGCCAGCCATTCGGAAAACTTTGATGCAGGCAGCGGCGTAAATACGACTTTTGAAAATTTCGGCGATATTCTTCCGCCTTTGAAGACAAAGCAGAATGAAATTGGTGTCAAATACAAAAGAAATAATTTACTTTACACCCTGGCCTACTATGACATCAAGCAGGACAACCTGATCAGCGTCTACAAAGACGGCTATGTAAAACCTTTCCAGTCGAAAGACGGGCAGGCCCGCCATAAAGGCCTGGAATTTTCCATCAACGGCAGACTGGCCGACAAGTGGAATATTTTGGGCGGCTTCTCCCATATGTCGGCGAAACAGGAGAAGACGACGAAAGGAACGCTCGACGGGATCCGTGTCAACGGAACTTCCGAATGGACTGCCGTTCTCGGACTGGAATACAATCCGAATGAAGCGTGGAGTATTCTGGGACGCGCAATCTATACAGGCAAAACTCCGGTCATGAATGAAAAAATCTGGGCACCGGGATACACCATTTTTGATCTGGGTGTGACCCATAAGACACATTTTGGGAAAATCCCTGCGGAATTGTCCCTGATTGTAAATAATGTTTTTAATAAAGACTACTGGCAGGTATCCAGAGGCAACCAGGTATATCTCTCCCTGCCGCGTACATTCAGCTTTACGGCGAAGCTGCATTTTTAAGAAATGATAAAGCAAAGGGGCAGGCAGCGGCCCCTTTTCTTTATCTGCAGAAGAGTTTTGGATTGAGGAAGGAGGGCGGCTTTGAGAAAGATAGGGCTCTTTCTGTGCGGATTGATTTTCTTATTTCTGACAAGTATATGTACGGGATGCGGACATAAAACGGAAACGGGGGAGCGGGAAATCGTCCTTGCCGCGGCGCGCGATCTGGTACAGGGGGAAAAAGATCCGTACTATGCCACCATTATATTGAAAACATGGGAACCTCTCGTGGGCATTTCCGATGACGGCCATGAAATGCCTGTTCTTGCGGAGAGCTGGGAAAGCAATGCGGATAAGACGGAATGGATATTTCATTTAAAAGAAGGTGTCCGTTTTCATGACGGCGAGCTGTTCAATGCTGCGGCAGCTCTGGAAAATTTCCGCCGATACCGGAATATGGGATACCGTCCGTCTACATTTTACGGCTTTTTGGCAGACCGTATTTATCCCGGGCTTCTCCGAGCGGAAGCGGATGATGAAAACACGCTTCATCTGTATTTTGAAAAGCCGGTACCCATGCTCATTTACCGCATGGCGGGCTGGGGAAGCGCCATGTTCAGCCCCCGGTGTTTTGATTCCGCCACAGGGGACTGGACGGGTATGGCAAAAGGGACGGGCCCCTTTATGATCAAGGAGCGGGTGCCTGACGCCTACGCCGTGATTGAGCGTTTTGACGGGTACCACGGAGAAAAGGCAAAAGCAAAACGAATCAGGATCCGGACCATCACGTCGTCTGATGCCCGGTACTCGGCGATGAAGTCGGGGGAAATACAGGGCGTTTTGGATCTGGGCGGACTTGCGCCTATTATGGCAGAAGAATTGGAGCGTGACGGGCGTTTTACCGTGAACGCCACCCATTCCACGATTTCCCATTACCTCACTTTGAATGGAGGACGTTTTCCCTTCAGCGATGTGCGTATGAGAAAAGCAGTTAATCTGGCGGTGGATCGGGAAAAAATCGTGAAATATTATTTTCGCGGATTCGGCACGCCTACCATGAGTTTTCTGAACAGCACCAATCCTTTCGGCCGTGTGGAGAAGCCTGTCTTTGATCCCGTAAAAGCAAAGGAATTGGCAAAAGAAGTGCTGGGGGATAAAAGACAGACGGTCAAATTCCTTCTGCCCCAGTACGGAATGGCGCGGTATCCTTACAAGACGATTTCCGAATTTATCCAGGCGGAGCTGAAACCTTTGGGGCTGGATGCAGAGATTGTCATGGTGGATGGGATGACTTCACGGAAAATGATGGCTAAAGGGGACTATGATTTGTCCATTGGAACACGGGGACTCGGCAACCTGGATCCCACATCGCTCCTTTTTGAATATTTCGATTCAAAGGGCGCTACGAATAAAGCAAGCTGCATCAGTTATAACAATCCGAAAGTGGATGCCTGTTTTGAAGAATTAAAGACGGTCTATGATTTGGATGAGCGCCGGACTGTCTATGCGGAAATACTTGATGAGCTTCTGACTGATCCGGCAGTAGTTCCTCTTTTGGAAGATCAAAATATAGCGGTCTGCAGCCATGAGCTTGGCGGCTACAAAGCAGCCGTTTATGGAATTACGTTGGATAAAGTCTATTGGCGGAAAGGAGCAGGGAAAGAATGAAAGAATTGATTCTCTATGCACTCCGCCGCTTTTGCATGCTGATCCCTTTCCTCATAGGACTTACACTGGTTGCTTTTCTTTTAGGCGTTTTGTCTCCGGGCGACCCCGCGCTGGCGCTGCTTACCATGGACGGCACGTCGGAACCGACAGTGGAAGAACTGGATGCGCTGCGCCATGCTATGGGACTGGATCAGCCGGTATGGATCCAGTATGGGCGGTGGCTTATGAATGCGCTTCACGGAGATTTGGGCGTGTCTTATCTTACACAGAAACCTGTACTGGATGAAATACTCCGCCGGTTTCCCATTACTTTCCGTCTCGCGGTATGGGCCATCGGCTGGGTGTTGGTTGTCGGCATCCCCGCCGGAATCTGGGCAGCAGAAAAAAAAGACACCGCAGGGGAAATAGTCCTTCGCGCGGGTGCTCTTTTCTTTATTTCCATCCCTTCTTTCTTCCTGGCCATTTTATGCATGCTCCTTTTTTCTGAAGAATGGAGGCTCCTGCCTTCCGGCGGGTATGGGAGCATGATGCAGATGATCATGCCTTCTTTCGTCCTTGCGGCGGGAACATCGGCGGCTGTCATGCGCCTTCAGCAGACGTCCATGACGGAGGTGGCAGGAAAGGAATTCATCACGACAGAACGGGCGAAAGGGCTGCCCATGCCTTTTATCATGAAAAAACATGTACTGCCCAATGCCCTTGTCCCTGTCATTACGATGCTGGGCACTTTCTTCGGCGCTATCTTGGGAGGATCCGTCATCATTGAGGATATGTTTTCCATTCCCGGACTGGGCAGTTACGTGCTGGCCGCCATATGGGGGCGTGACTATCCCGTTATCCAGGGGTATGTCATTGTAAGCGGCACAGTCTTCCTTACATTTAATTACCTCGTGGATATCCTGTGCGGCATGCTGAATCCGTCAGTGCGGAAGGGGGGCGCCCTATGAAAGAGAGCAAGAGTGCTGTCAGGCTCCTTTACACAGCGGCCATTTTTATCGCGTCCGCCGTTATCCTCTGCGCCGTTTTTGCGCCGCTTCTTGCGCCATATGACCCGTCAGCCGTATCGCCTGAGGAAATACTGGAGCACAGCTCTGCGGCCCATTGGTTTGGAACGGACGCTCTGGGAAGAGATATTCTTTCACGGGTCATTTATGGCGCCCGGTCTTCTGTGGCCTTTGCATTCTGTTCCGCATTCTGTACGATGGCGCTCGGATTGTCTCTGGGCATGGTGTCGGGGTACTTCGGGGGATTGGCGGATAAATCCGTACAATGCCTTGTGGCGCTCTTCCAGGGGCTTCCGGGGACAAGCCTTATGATTGCCATTGCAGCCATTCTGCCTGAAAATGATTTGCGCATTATCATTGCTTTGACACTGACGTCATGGACGGGGTTTTCCCGTATCGTCCGTAATGAAGTGCTCCGCATCAAAGGGGAAACGTACATGGAAGGGATACGGAGTATCGGCGCCGGCCATTGGTATATCCTGCGGAAGTATGTATTTCCCAATTTACTGCCTGTCTTGATCGTTCTCTTCACCCTGAGGACGGGAACTTCTCTTTTGTCGGCATCTGCCTTATCCTATCTGGGACTCGGTGTTTCTCCGCCGACAGCGGACTGGGGCGTCATGATTAGCGACGCGCGGACCTATTTCCGCTCCTATCCTGTGATGATACTGGCTCCGGGTATGGGAATCACCCTGTTCTGTCTGTCGATTAATCTACTGGGAGACGCTTTGCGGGATAATCTGCAGATCAGAAAATCACCGGAAGAAAGGAGGGGATAGAAGTGGATATTCAAATTAAAAATCTTTCCGTTTCTTTCCCTTCGCCGCAGGGGGACGCGAAAGTCCTGCGGGATGCAGATATAATCCTGAAAAGCGGGAAAATCACGGCAATCGTAGGGGAGTCAGGGAGCGGTAAATCCATCCTCGGCGCGGCGGTTATGGGACTCCTGAAACAGCCTGTCCGGGTTTCAGGGGAAATCTTATTTGGAGACACAGATCTCCTTTCTTTATCTGAAAAAGAATTGAATTCTGTCCGCGGCGCACGGATCGGGTGGATTGCCCAAGATCCGGTGACAGCGATGGATCCCATGATGAAAGTGGGAAAACAGATGATGGAAGGAGTGCATTTCTATCAGGACGGGAACGATACAAAGGCGGACGGCATCCGGCAGCTGGAAGAATTCGGTCTTGCTGATGCCCAGCGCGTGTGGGATACCTATCCTTTTCACCTGTCCGGCGGTATGGCGCAAAGAGTGCTCACCGCCATGATGACGCTGCCCGGTCCTGAATGGCTTATTGCAGATGAACCGACGAAAGGCCTTGATGCTTTTGTCCGCCGGCAGGCAGCGGACGCTTTCAGGAAACTGAGGGAAAAAGGTGTGGGCATTTTGCTCATTACCCACGATCTCCGGTTGGCGGAACGCCTTTCCGATTTTATGGCGGTAATGTATGCGGGAGAGATTATTGAATATGGGAAGACAAAAGACATCTTTTCAAATACGGTGCACCCCTATACGAAAGGCCTGTTTGCCGCAGATCCCGACAGGGGCATGCAGCCGATCTGCGGTATCGCGCCTGATCTTTCCCGTCTTCCCTGCGGCTGTATTTTTGCATCCCGCTGCCCGGCGTATAGGAAAAATTCCTGCGATGAAAAGCAAAAAATGCTTACGCTTGCAGAAGACCATGACGTCCGCTGTATCCGGAAAGGAGGCGGCTTATGACACTTCTTTCTATAGAACATATTTCCCGGAGTGTGGAAACGGGATTTATCCGTAAGCAGAAAAAAGAAATACTTCATGATATCTCTTTTTGTGTAGGGAAAAGGGAAACGGTGGGCATTACAGGGGCAAGCGGAGCAGGGAAATCCACGCTGGCGAGAGTCATCATGGGTCTGCTTCGTGAAGACGGCGGGGACATTGTCTTTCAGGGAAAAGAACTGACAAAAACATCTTTAAGGGAAGCCCGGCGCAGGCGGCGGCAAATGCATATGCTTTTCCAAAATCCTGCGTCTTCCTTAAATCCGCGAATGAGAATCAGGGAATCCATGGAAGAACCGGCGAAGATACACGGAATGGATATTTCCCGCGGTCAGGAAATCCATGATATGATGAAACGCCTCCAGCTGAGAGAAGAACTTTTGCACCGCTACCCCCATCAGCTTTCCGGAGGAGAACTGCAGCGTGTATGCCTCGGGCGGCTTCTTCTTCTGAAACCCGGGCTGCTGATTCTGGATGAACCCACTTCTATGCTGGATGTTTCCGTACAAGCGCAGATCATCGGGATACTGAAAGAGGTACAGGAAGAAGAAAATATTTCCTATCTTTTCATTTCCCACGACCTTGACCTGCTTCGCGCCTGCTGCCGCCAGATCGGAATACTCAATCAGGGGAAACTGGTGGAAATGGAGGAAACGGAGAAACTCTTCCACAGTCCTGCGGCTCCGTATACAAAAGAATTGATTTCCGCATTCTTTACATTTTGAGCCGGATCGGATCAGGGAGGTGGAAATCAAAATCGCAGGCCATGAAAGACGTTTTTAACACCGTTATTTTTATTATGAAAGAGGAGAAACGTATGAAAAAGAAAATTTTATCGGCAGCGCTGTTTTCTGCGCTGGTTTCATCAGCGCTTGGCGTTGTGACCGCAGGTGCCGTGTACGAGATAGACGAAGTCACCGTCACGGCAGACAGGGAAGGGAATGTGGCGGTGCTTCCGGGCGGGCTTGTAAATCAGACTGCCAAATTAGGGATTTTGGGAAATAAAAGCGTTATGGATATTCCTTACTCCGAAATGAGTATGACTGAAAAAACACTGGAAACGTTCAGTGATCCGTCCCAGCCGCTGGCCAATGTGCTCCAGAATAATCCTTCTATCCGTTCCAGCACTTCGTCTCCCATGTATACGGATTTTTCCATGCGCGGAATCAATATGAATGGAAACCATATGATGCTGAACGGGATCCCCAGCCTGTTTTACCAGTTCAACGGCCCGCCGAATCACATCATCGAAAGAATGGATATTACTTCGGGACCGAATGCCGGCGTCAATGGAGTCAGCATGTCGAATAATGGAACCAACAGTGGCGCCACGCCTGCTCCGGGAACCATCAATATTGTTACGAAAAAAGCGGGGCAGACTCCTGTTTTCAACTATACGCAAACCTTTTCGGGAAGAAGCAACCTTGGCGAGTTTATTGATGTAAGCCGCAGGACAGGCGCCAATGGCGAATGGGGTGTCCGTGTCATGGGTGAATACATGGATGGCGATCTGGCACTCCGCCATGCGGAAAAAGAGGAAAAAAATATTTTCGTTAACCTTGATCGCAAAGGGAAAACATCCGTTACGAATATTTTTGCAGGGTCCTTCGATCTCCGTGTGAATAAAGGGCAGCGCTGGTTCACCTATGGCGGTAAATCCGATGTCCTTCCCTCCGCACCGGATTCCAATACGGATTATGATTTTGACGGTACTACGAAGTGGATGCACGGCTGGCTTCTTACCCTGAATCACGAAAAAGAACTCAGCGATAACTGGAGCTGGTTCGTGAACTGGGGCGTCAACCGCAGGAGCGGGAATAAGTACAATTCCAGCTCTGCCCTGAAGTTTGACGAAAAGGGAAATTTCATGAGCAGCAATGTGTCCAATGCACAGAATGAAATAGGAACGAATTCTTATTTCCAGACAGGAATCAAAGGAAAATTTCATACCGGTGCAGTGGAACATCATATGTCCCTTGCCGTTGACCGCTCCGGCGCTAAATATTGGAATGACACAAATAACAGCGTGAAAGGGAATATTATAGGCAATCTTTATGACGGTACGGCCTATACAAACAGTTTCTATATCCCTCAGCTCCGAAAAGCAAAACTTTCCTGGTCGGAAATCAATACAGGCATTACACTGGCCGATTCTCTTACCTACGGGAAATGGGATGTCCTTTTGGCGGTTTCCAGAAAACACGAACATTTCAGAAATGAGATCAAAGGGCAGCTCATACGGAATGATGACTGGCTCCCGACTTTTGGAATTACCTACAAAGCAAATGACCATCTTTCTTTTTATGCGGGACAGACGGAAAGTCTTTCCAGGGGCGGTGTTGTTTCCAATGACAGCAAGTACGTAAACCAGGGAGAAACTTTGGCACCGTCGGTGAGCAGGCAGAAAGAAATCGGTGTGAAGTATAAATACGGCGGACTTCTCACCACTTTGAGCTATTTCTATATCGATCAGGAAAATGTCATTGATATAGATGTGGGAGGCGGTAAGTACCGCCGCGCTGCTGACGGGAGAGATAAGTTCAAAGGCGTGGAATGGACAGTGAATGGGAAATTGGCACCGAAATGGACAGTGACCGGCGGGCTGATGTATATTGACGCCAAGCGGGATAAAACGCAGGGCGGGAAAAACGACGGCCGCTTCGTTAACGGCGTGGCAGACTGGAGCGGCGTACTGGGACTCGTTTACGAACCGACCGACAGCCTGGGAATCATAGGGAGAGTCGTCTGGAATGACGCTGCCTATATTGATAATTCCAATGCGCCGTCAGGAAAAACGAAAATCCCGTCTTACACCACCTTTGACCTGGGTGTGAACTACAAAACACATTTGGGCGGGATCCCCGTTTCTTTAAGCGCCATGTGCTACAATGTGGCAAATAAAGATTACTGGATGGGAAGAGGGAGTTCCACCACCTTCGGATTATCCATGCCGAGGACATTCATGCTCTCCGCCCGATTCGAATTCTGATTTTACCCGGGTGAGTAAATTTAATAAAATCAAAAGGAACGATACCATCTTATAGATAAAGTATGGTTCCTTTTTAATTTGTGCGGTTTATATTTGAAATAAAATCAATTACAAAAAATATTTCATGAAAATAAATACAAAATTGATTAACTATAATTAAAGTAGTAGTATGTAATTATTAATGCTTCATGCTGCTTTGTGGATGCCAGCGGGTCATATACGCAGGGCGCGGTGGAAATGGAAACAGGGATACATTTTTTATCGCGCCGCAGAGACCTTATAGAGCAGCAGAAAAGCACAATCAGTTGTTCTGTCTGAGGAGGAAAAGATGAAAAAGGGAAAGATTCTTGCAGCGCTTGCGGCAATCATGATGGTATCCGGGGCAAATGTGCCAATTATGGCGGAGGTAAGCCAGCTGGACGAGGTGGTCGTAGAAGCGGACCGTTATCGTCAAAATGGAAATGAAAGTGTTATTAAACCATTGGGGGTTGTAGCGGACCAGGTCCAGAATGTAGGGCTCTTAGGAGAAAAGGATGCCTTGGAGACACCTTTTAACAGCATGACATTGACGCGGAAAGATTTGGATTATTTCGGAAGCCCTGAAAAAGGACCGACAGACATGCTTACCTTGAATCCTGCCGTGAGAGATGCTTCGAGTAATCTTTACAATGATGTTTCTATCCGCGGTTTTAACCTGAACGGGCATAATATGTATTTGAACGGTATACAGGGGATGCTTGACCAGCAGCACGCTGCCGATATTTATATTGATAAGGCAACGGTAATAGCAGGGCCGAATCTTGGCATTGTAGGGACGCCGAACCGTGAAAACTTAGGGGGTACTATTCTGTTTACTTCTAAAAAGGCGCAGGCGGAACCGAACCTCGATCTGACTTTGGCTTATCAGGGCGGGAAATCATTTAAAGAAGCTGTTGATTTCGGTACCCGGTTCGGACAGAATCAGCGCTGGGGCATCCGTGTCATGACGGATAATATACAGGGAGAAACGGCAATTGACGGAGATAAGCTGACGCAGCGGGATTTCTTCGTGAATATTGACCAGAAAACAAAAAAGAGCAGGACAAATCTGCTTGTCGGATATAATTATGCAGATCAGAAAGGGGCGCAGTTTACCTGGAATTTCAATGAATATAATCAGCCTAAGGGAAGCCGCCTGCCCAAGGCGCCTGATAACGGACGCAGCTACTTGCCGGAGTGGACGAATAATGAATATGATAACTGGATCGCCACATTGAATCATGAACAGATATTAAGTGATCATACCACGGCATTCTTTAATGCAGGATATCATCGCGAAGACTGGTATGGCTACCAGTATGGCACGCCGCGTCTTCAAAATGAGAACGGGGATTATACTGTTCATCCGGAAAACTATCCGCTGGCAGTAACAACGAAGTATTTTGGCGGCGGCATCAAAGGTAAGTTTAATCTGGGCTTGACAAAGCATAACTATGTATTAAGCGCGGATCGGGTGATGTATGACAACTATGGCGGAACGAATAAGAAGTGGGGCAATAACGGTGAAATCCTTCTACGCGGGAATATGTATACCGGATATATGGATGATTCACAGTATTATATGTATCCTCATGAACAAGGAAGTGCGCCGTGGAGTTCTTCCCAGTTTGTTACGGGATGGCATATATCGGATGATATTTCCATGTTTGATGACAGATTAAATGTGATTGTCGGGCTTCATGGGCATCATGCAAAACAAATCAAGAAGAATGGGGAGAATAAAAAATACCATGGCGTAAATCCCACATTCGGCCTGAATTATAAAATCTCCGAAAATTTCTCCGTATATGCCAGCCATGCAGAAGATTTCATGATCGGCCGTGTTGTGGGCGCCGGATATAAAAACTCCGGAGAAACATTGGATCCCGGCAAGACAAAACAGAATGAATTCGGTTTTAAATATAAAGTGGGGGATATGCTCCATACTTTAAGCTTCTTTAAGATCGAACAGCCCAACTTCGGAAGGACAGAAGATAATTATTACGGTATTTTCGGCAAACAGAAGAATAAAGGCTTTGAATATGCTTTCTCCGGCGCGCTTGGCAGGAAGCTTGATTTAATCGGCGGTATTGCTTATGTCGACGCTAAACAGGCAGGGACGGGAAAGAAAGCAAACGGAGTGCCGAAATGGTCCGGTACGGCGGCTCTCATTTATAAGCCGACAGAACGGCTGAATATTCTTGGACGGGCGACTTATCAGGGATCATCCTGGATTATCAATGAAAAGTACAAAGTACCGTCTCATGTTCTTTTCGATCTGGGCGCAACGTATGAGGCCGATGTCCGCAATACGCCGATTACTTTTAAGGCGATGCTTTATAACGTATTTGGGAAAGATTATTGGAGTGCCCGCGCGGGGAATAGTACTGTCGTACTCGGTACGCCTCGTACGTTCATGCTCTCCGCCACTCTTCATTTGTAAAATGTGCAGAGGCGGAACGGCCTGAATTTCTTTTGAAGGAATTAATACTTGGGTGTCAGTTGTTTTGGGAATAAGGAGAATCGTATGCAGTACAGAAAATATCTGTCCGTCAGCGGACTGGCGGTGATTGCCGTTTCTGTACTGCTTTTTTCATGCCTTGCAGGATTGATGCTCGGATATATTCCGTTGTCTTTTCCCGAAGTGCTTGGCGCGCTGGCAGGATGTGACGGAGCGGCAGCAGATATAGTCCGTGATCTCCGATTGCCCCGGATCATCCTCTCGGCAGCCGCCGGAATGGGACTTGCACTTTCCGGTGTCGTTATGCAGGCGATGTTCAGAAATCCGATGGCAAGTCCTTACATTATGGGTATCTCTTCAGGAGCCTCACTGGGTGCTGTTGCCGCCGTGTTTTTGGGAATCGGCTCGGCTTGGGGCGCAGGTGGTGTCGGACTGGGTGCTTTTGCAGGTGCTTTGCTGATGTCTGTCATACTTGCAGGGGTTATTGGAAAGAAAAGCGGTACGTCTTATATTCTTATCGTAGGGGTGGCGCTTGGCGCTGTCTGCAGCGGAATTACGGGCGTGATTATTTATTCGGGCGCAGCGTCTTCCGGCATAGATGTGACGCTGTACTGGATGATGGGAAGTGTTGCTTTTGCCAAGACGGATCACGCCGTTTTTCTTTTAATGATTGTCATTGCCATATCCGCTTTTTTCCTCCGGCAGTCGCGGATACTGAATCTGATGCTTCTCGGAAGGGAAGGGACATTGCCCTTGGGCAGGGACCTGATGCCCTTCTTTCGGCTGTATATATTAGTCAATGCACTTTTGGTGGGATGTATCGTGATGGAGGCGGGGCTCATCGGCTTTGTCGGGCTGGTGGTTCCCCATTTCGTGAGATCCTTTATAGGGGCAGATCATAAAAAGCTGGTGCCCTTAGCTGTTTTATGCGGAAGTATTCTCACGGTGTGGGCGGATATTCTTGGACGGGTCCTTGTCACGGGAGCTGATGTACCCCTGGGGGTCACTTTGGGACTGATTGGTGCGCCGCTTTTTATTTATATGCAAGTCCGGAAATCCTATAACTTTGGAAAGGAGCCGTCATGAATATCTGTGTCCGCCATCTTTTTGCGGGATATGGAAATAAAAAAGTATTGGAAGATGTGGATATTTCTTTTCCATCCGATCAATTGACCGGCTTAATCGGGCCGAATGGGAGCGGAAAGAGTACGCTGCTGAAATGTATCTATCGCGTTATGAAACCTTCGGCAGGACAGATTTTCGTGGGAGATAAAAATATAGGGAAGCTTTCCTATAAAGAAAGCGCGAAACAAATCGCTGTCTTGGCACAGCATCATGGGACGGGTTTTGATTTGAGCGTGGAAGATGTCGTTCTTATGGGGCGTACTCCATACAAAGGCATTGCGGAAGGGGACAATGCGGAAGACATTGCCATAGCCGAAAGATCCATGGAAGAGACCGGCGTGGCTGACATGGGCAGCCTCAGTTTCATACAACTTTCCGGCGGCGAGCAGCAGCGTGTCATGCTGGCACGGGCTTTGACCCAGGAAACGTCCTGTCTGATTCTTGATGAACCGACCAACCATTTGGATATAACCTACCAGCTGCAGATCATGGACTTGATTACATCAAGAAATATGACAGTCATTGCCGCTATCCATGATTTGAATATTGCTGCCATGTACTGTGACCATATCGTGGCACTGCAAAATGGAAAAATAATAGCGCAAGGAACTCCACAGGAAGTTCTTACAAAAGAGAACATAAAGGCTCTTTACCATGTGAATGCGGAAATTCTTATGAGAGCGGACGGCCGTCCTGCTATTATTTATGAAAGAGGAGACAAACGATGAAAGGAGGAATCCGTACAGCAGGGTGGTCGATTGTGTTCCTTGTGCTGTCATTTTTGTCGCTCAGCTGGGGAACGGTGGAAATCACGCCGAAGGAAGCGCTGGTCTATACATGGCAGGCGGTCATCGGCATGGAGAGCGGGAATATTTCTTCCGATGTAATACAGTACCTGCGTCTTCCTCATTTTATCCTTTCTTTTGCTGTGGGATGGGGACTTGCTCTTTGCGGGACAGTCATGCAGGCGGTTATGAGGAACCCGCTTGCCGATCCTTATCTGCTGGGCATATCCTCAGGCGCCGGGCTTGGGGCGGTCATTGCCATGGCGCTGGGCGCCGATGCTTACTTGGGGGTACATGGTGTAAGTATGTGCGCTTTCTTGGGGGCTGTGGGAATTTCTTTAGCTATCCTTTTTGTTGCTTCTGCGGCGGGAAAAGGGGACAGCCTGACACTGCTTCTTGTGGGCTTTGCCATGAATGCTCTCTGCTCCGCGGCACTTAGTTTTATTATCCAGGCTATGGCGGATACTCATAAAACAAAGTCGGTCCAGTTTTGGCTGATGGGAAATATTATGGCAGACAGCTGGACGGATATCGGGATCTTGGCAGGCATTATTGCGGCAGGAAGTATTTTCTTTATGGAACAGAGAAGAATTCTTGACCTCATGCTTATCGGTGATGAGCTTTCCCTCAGTATGGGAAGGAATCTGGCGGTATACAGGAAAATATATATACTGGTTGTTGCCGTTTTAGTGGGCTCTATCGTTTACGTGGCGGGCATGGTCGGTTTTATCGGCCTAATCATTCCTCACATGGTAAGGATGGCGGCGGGAAGCGGGCACAAATCCCTTATTCCTTTGGCGGGCCTTGCAGGTGGCTGTTTCTTGGCGTGGGCTGATGTATTGGGACGCAACCTTATAAATGGTACAGAACTCCCTATCGGAATCATGGCTGCGGTCTGCGGCGCACCTTTCTTTGCATGGCTGCTTCTTGGCGGGAAGTATGGAGGCCGGCCATGAAGAAATGGATGGCGGTTACAGGCTGCATACTCCTTTTGTCAGGTTGCGCAGCAGATCCGGAGCAGGAAAAATCAGGGATACCCATTACCAATATTCAAGTGGAAAACTACTTTAACTTAGGCGAGAATGTGCAGTATTTTTCAAAAGTACCTTCCCGTGTATTGGTCATCGGGGCATCACAGACGGAGACACTTTTGGATATGGGTGTGGAAGATTCGATCCTGTGGGCGGTGAAATACGAAGATGATAAGAAGTATCCGATCAAAGACTGCAATCAGGCTGCTTTTCAGCGATTGAATTTCCTGCCGCGGCAGCAAGTGACGATGGAACGTGTATTGGATCTCGCGCCGGATTTGATCATTTCAGAAGAATCGTGGTTTTCAAAAAATCGTTTGGGAAGCACAGAGTACTGGAACGCAAAAGGTATTCATACTTTGGTGTCTCTGAATACAACCGGACCAGCCAAAACAAATCAGCCGGAAACCGTGGAGAAAGAAATAAAATACATCCGTGATTTGGGGGCGGTTTACCATAAAGAAGAGCAGGCGGAAAAGATTATAACGGCAACGATGGAGCGGTTTGAAGAAGTCCGGCAAAAAGTAAAAGGGCAAAAATCGCCGAAAGTCATGATTCTGGACTTGCTTTCCTCAACGATTTCCTATGGAAGAAATAAAATCGCCGGAGACATTGCGTCAAAACTTGGGGGCATTGTCCCGAATACAACTGCCGCTGTCAGCGATGAATTGATTATAAAAGAAAATCCGGACATTGTTTTTGTTATTACTTATGATGATGCGGAAACACGCCTGGCGCGTCTCAGAAATAAAAAAGCTTTCAGTCATCTGAATTTTGTCCGCAACGGCCGGATTTATGAAATGCCCTTGAAGTACGCTTACGGCCCGATGACAAGGGTCATCGATTCGGCAGGATATATGGCGGGGCTGATGTACCCGGGGCAGTTTGATTTCCCTAAAGAATACGATTTTCACCCCCACGATTAAGTAAGACGTGCAGGAAAGGCAGGTGTTGCGGGGGATTTATTTCATCGTACAGTTATTTGTCGGTAAAAAGAGGAGAGATGGTAAGATGAAAAAGAAACTGTTGGCTATGGCCGTTGCTGCGGCTGCCGGTGCGGCTTTATGTGGGATTACCGCTGATGCTGCTGTTTATCAATTGGATGAAATCATCGTGAATGGGGATAAGTATACCGATGATACCATTATGCCCGGGGGCAAGACGGACCGCCGTATCCACTTCGGCCTGTATGGGAATATGGATCTCATGGACGTTCCGGCCAATATTGCTTCTTATACAGAAAAGACGATTAAGCAGAACTATATTCCTGCCCGTACGTTCATGAATACGGTGACCAATAATCCGTCCATCATGGTCGGCGGTGCTTCTACCAATAATAATGTGGAACTTCAAATCCGCGGCAGTGCTTTCAATACCCACGATATGACAATGGATGGACTTCCCGGCATGATGGCCATGGGGATCATTCCCATGAACTGGGTGGAAAAAATTGACGTGGCCACAGGACCGAACATCGTTCTCAGCGGCACCGGCATCAATCAGAGTGTTTCCGGGTATATCAATTTCGTTCCTAAAATCGCAAAAGATAAACCGATTCTTGCTATTTCAGAAACATATTCCAGCCACAGACTGTTCAATCATGCCATCGACTGGGGACAGCGTTTCGGCGATGATCATCGTTACGGTATTCGGATCAATGCGGAAAGATACAGCGGAACCACCAGTTTCTCGAATGAGACGCTTCATGGAAACGATCTTTACATTCATTTTGACCAGAGAACAAAATCAAGCAATACGTCCGTCATGTATGGACATGACCATGTCATTAACCATGGTATGCCGGAAGTTTTGAACGTGATTAACAACTGGGGCGGCACCGTGACAAAACTGCCGGATCCGTCCAAAGTGGTTGAAAACTTTATGCCGACATGGTCAGATCTTTCCCACCAGCGCCACGTGTACACGCTTTCTCATGAACAGCAGCTGAATGGACATGTCACTTTCTATCTGAAAGGGGGCTATGAAAAACTGAGCTGGCCGGGCTACTACGATCAGAAACCGGTACTTCTGAATGATGCCGGCGATTACAACTTCGGCAAATGGGGATTTGGGAGTGCCCAGGACAGCAAATGGTCACGCCGCTCCCTCACTACGGGCTTCCTGTTTAACATAGATACACCATCGGTCAGCCACAAAATCAATCTTGGCTTTGAAATGCTTTCCAATGGCTGGTACTATATGAACGCCTCTGCCAAACGTTCGAAGCCCGAAGGAAATATTTATACAGGCATCTGGAAAGTTAATGACGGTGCCCCGATGCCCAGCAGCGGACCGTGGTACATCAGCAGCCGCAAAATGAACCGGAGCCTTATCCTGACAGATACTATTTCCGCCCTGGATGGAAACCTCCGAGTCATCCTGGGGGCCCGCCGCCAGAATATCCAGACGAAGTCTTTCAATACATCAGGTGCTTTGACAAAGAAATACGACAAGACGAAGACATCCCCTGCTGTCGGTGTATTATACAAACTGACACCGACCTTATCGGTGTATGGCAACTATTCGGAAGGACTCACCACCTTGTCCATACCAAGCGGTACAAAGAATGAAAAAGAAGTACTTCCTCCGGTGCAGACAAAGCAATATGAATTCGGTCTGAAGAAAGACTTTAAAGATTGGGTGACGACGCTGTCCTTCTTCCATATCAAACAGCCTACCGGCATTACAAACACTGACAACTACTATGTACTGGATGGTGAAACAAGAAACCGCGGCGTGGAATGGAATATCAGCGGCAAAGTTTCTTCAAACTTAACCCTTACCGGCGGCCTCATGCTCCTCGATGCGAAATACAAAAGAACCCAGAATGGTGCCAATGACGGTCACCGTGTCCACGGTACGCCCAAACTGAATGCCACCTTGGCGCTCGATTGGGACACCCCGGTAAAAGGACTCTCTATTAATGGACGTGTTGTCCATTTCGGCAAATCCTATGCGGATACGGGAAATAAAGTGAACGTATCCTCATGGACCAGATTCGATCTGGGCGCCACATACGATACCGAGTTGGCAAAGATATCCACCACCTTCTCTTTCAATGCGTACAACCTGTTTGACAGAAAATACTGGTCAACGGCTACGACCGTGTGGGCGGACGGCATGGTCATGCTGAACCCCGGCCGGACGTACATCCTGTCTGCGACAATGCATTTCTAAAATAAGCTTTTTGGACGATACCAGGGAAAATAAAAAGGAACAATACTATCGTATAGATAAAGTATTGTTCCTTTTACATTGTCCGCCGAAAAGGCATGAGTAAACCCCCAGTTAAACTGGGGGTAGATAAAAGTCATCTTATAGAAAAGGAAAGAACCTCCTAATGGTACAATGATAGCGGTCTGGCAACCACATCATTGTATATTAAGGAGGTTCGGTGTCAATGAATGACGTAAAAAGCTTATCACACAGCAAGTGGGCTTGAGATATAATAGGGATACAGAGGAAAAAGCTTGATAAATAGGAGCTTTCAGCACTGTATCCCTATTTTTAAAATCAAACAAAATATCGAAAAGGAGGCTTTTATGATATGTAAAAGAATATTTCAAACCATTATGTCAGTTATTCCATTAGCAAAGGCGGTGGAGAATAAATGAGATGGATAATAAAAATAATTTTATTTCCAATCAGCTTGCTGTTAAGTATTCTTACTGCATTTTTAACATTCTTGCTTAGTGTAGGAACAGCGATACTGTACTTGCTCATGCTGATTTGTGTATTTGTTGCCATAGGCTCATTCTTTATGCTACACAACACAAGAGCAGCAATAGAAGCACTTATCATAGGATTTCTACTAAGTCCTTACGGAATACCGATGATAGGAGCTGTAATTATAGCTTTTATAAAAGGAATCAATGAAGCCATAAAATCAATATAAAAAATTTCATAAAAATGGTTACCAAGGGCGATAGATAAAAACTATCGTCTTTTTTCTGAATAAAAATATCATGGAAAGGAGAGCTTTTAGATGAGTATGTATTTATTTGATGAACAACCTATCGTTGCAAATAAGACATTGGCAAGAGAGATAGGTTTAAATGAAGCTCTTATCTTACAGCAAATAAACTATTGGATAGAAATAAATAAGAAATCCAGCAATAACTTCTATGACGGAAGATATTGGACATATAACTCAATAAGAGCATGGCAGGAAAAAGATTTTGACTATATGAGTTTCGATACTGTAAAAAGAACCTTTGCGAAGTTGGAAAAGGCAGGTTTTCTACTCGTAGGAAACTACAATAAAGATCCAAGAGATAAAACAAAATGGTACACCATAAATACTGAAAAACTGGAGGAACTTTATGCTGAAATTGAGAACAAAAAGAAAAAAGAAGAATTACAAGCCTTAGAAAAAGCTATGCCTAATGCATTAGGGCAAAATGCACCAATGGAAAAGTGCAAAATCCACCAATGCACAAGTGCAGATTGCACCAATGCAACAGAGCAAAATCTGCCAATGCAAAATGGCAATATGCCCCAACCATTACCAGAGAATACTACAAATAATTCATCAAAGATTACTACAGATATTTCATCATATAATTCCACCCATCATTCCGTCATAGATAATAAGTATTCAAAGCAAAGAGAAAGGATGGACGGAGAGGTGGAAATAGAAAACAAAAATATATATCAGAACTGCTTAGATGAGTTAAGAACACAGACAGGCTATTATGAACATCTTGAGTTGGGCAATAAATTTATAGTTAAAGACTTTGATGAGATATTAAAGATACTGGCAGATATTATGATACTTGATGATAGAGAGTTTGTTACAATCAATCAAACGAAGCTTCCGGCACATATAGTAAAAGAAAGATTTAGAAAACTTAGATCAGAGCATTTAGAGTATTTGTCAGATGTTATTAAGGAAAATGAATACAAGATTAGGAATATCAGAGCATTTGTCCTAACAGCAGCATATAATGCACCAAGCGGGATAGATGCACACTACTCTGCCCTTGTAAGTTATGATATGAGAGGAGGATATTGAATGTGGTTAACGAAGAAATTGCAAGAAAGACATTAAGCCTTGAAGTTAAGGCTGCTAAAGTAACAGGAAAACTTCTTTTAAATCTGTTGAAAAAACTGATAAAAGAAGCAGAGAAACTGGGAGGACTTGAAAAGCTCGTTAAAGTAAACGGAAATGAAGTCAAGCTCAAGGATATGGCGAAAAAAGGGCAACTGGAAGAAATACCGGTAGAAGAAGCGGAACTGAAAGAACTGAAAAAAGAGCTTAACAAATATGGTGTTAAGTTTTCGGTAATGAAAGATAAAGAAACAGGCAAATACTCCGTATTTTTCCAAGCCAAAGATATGAAAATGATGGAGAAAGCCTTTAAAAATGCCCTTGCAACATCAGAAAGAAAGGCTGAGAGGAAAGAGTCCATTCACAAAAATATTGAGAAGTTTAAGGAGATGGCAAAAAATACTGTTTCTAAGGATAAAGTTAAGAATAAACAAAAGGAGCAGAGCTTATGAGCAACTTAATAACATTTGAAAATATGGAATTTGGGAAACTCACTGTAATGGAAAAAGACGGTGAGTTTTTCTTTATTGGAAAAGAAGTAGCTGAAAAGCTTGGCTATTCAAACACAAGAGATGCTTTGGTAAGACATGTGGATATAGCTGATAAAGCTGATGTCGTGTTTCACGACGGCAGGCAAAGAAGAAGTATGGTATCTATCAACGAGTCAGGATTATATTCTCTGATCCTATCTTCAAAGCTACCACAGGCAAAGGAATTTAAGAAGTGGATCACCACAGAGGTATTACCGAGTATTCGTAAGAATGGAGGATATATCAAAAATCAAGAAAAAATGAGCAATGAAGAAATATTGGCAAATGCGGTACTCCTTGCCAATCACCTGATTGCTGAAAAAGAAAAAATCATAGAAGATTTAGAGCCGAAAGCCAAGTATTTTGATGAACTGGTGAATAACAATCTGCTGACCAACTTTAGAAACACAGCAAAAGAGCTTCATATCCCACAAAAGGTATTTATTCAATTCCTCTTAGAGAAGGAACTCATTTACAGAGATAAGAAAAACAGACTTCTACCCTATGCTAAGAACAATAAGGGATATTTTGAAGTAAAGGAATGGTGTAGAAACGATAATGATGCAGTGGGCATTCAAACCTTTATAACACCTAAAGGAAGACACTTTCTTTTACTCTTGATTGGAGGTGAAAAGACTCGTGATAAATAAGATATTAAAAGACATCAAAGGCTTATTCAAGGTTCAAGATAAGGCAAAGTTTGTAAAACAAAACATTCCCTATCTTGCATTTTTCTATTTAGGAAACATTTTCTCTCATCATGTAAGAAGTTATGTAGGTGGAGATATGATTGATAAGATATTTCAGGGGATATTAGAGCTTAATACAATGAGTTTTATCCCAAGCATACATCTTATTGATATACTGGTAGGAGTTGGAGTAGCAGCCTTAATTAAATTTATTGTCTATACCAAAGGAAAGAATGCCAAGAAGTTTAGGCAAGGCAGAGAGTACGGCTCGGCAAGATGGGGAAATAAAAAAGATATCGAGCCATATATGGACGAGAAGTTTCAAAGCAACATCTTGCTAACACAAACAGAACGACTGACAATGAATGGCAGACCGACAAATCCGAAGTATGCGAGAAATAAAAATGTACTTGTCATAGGAGGTAGTGGAAGTGGTAAGACGAGGTTTTATGTCAAACCGAACCTTATGCAAATGCACTCGTCATATTGCGTAACCGATCCGAAAGGAACGATAGTCCTTGAGTGTGGCAAAATGCTTGAAGATAACGGATATGAGATAAAAATTTTAAATACCATCAACTTCAAAAAGAGCATGAAATACAATCCATTTGTCTATATTCGTTCTGAGAAAGATATATTAAAACTTGTTCAGACTATCATTGCAAATACCAAAGGTGAGGGAGAAAAGGCAGGTGAGGATTTTTGGGTAAAAGCCGAAAAACTCTACTATACAGCACTTATCGGCTATATCTTCTATGAAGCTCCAAAGGAAGAAAAGAACTTCGCTACTCTCCTTGATATGATAGACGCTTCAGAAGTCAGAGAAGATGATGAAACCTATATGAATCCGATAGACAGACTCTTTGAAGCATTAGAAAAGAAAGAGCCTACACATTTTGCGGTGAAACAATATAAGAAATACAAATTGGCTGCGGGAAAAACTGCGAAATCTATCCTTATAAGCTGCGGTGCAAGGCTTGCTCCATTTGACATTCAGGAACTTAGGGACTTGATGCAAGAAGATGAATTGGAACTGGATACTCTTGGTGATAGAAAGACTGCCCTCTTTGTTATTATATCCGATACCGATGATACTTTTAACTTTGTAGTGTCCATTATGTACTCGCAGTTATTTAATCTTTTATGTGATAAAGCGGATGATGTATATGGTGGCAGGCTTCCTGTCCATGTGCGATGCCTGCTTGACGAATTTGCAAATATCGGCTTAATTCCAAAGTTTGAGAAGCTGATTGCAACCATCAGAAGTAGAGAGATTTCAGCAAGTATAATACTTCAAGCACAATCTCAGCTAAAGGCAATCTACAAGGATAACGCCGATACAATTGTAGGTAATTGTGATAGTACCCTATTTTTAGGCGGAAAAGAGAAAACAACTCTAAAAGAGCTATCAGAAACGCTTGGTAAAGAAACCATAGACCTATATAATACTTCTGAAACAAGGAGCAATCAAAAGAGTTTCGGATTAAATTATCAAAAGACGGGGAAAGAGCTGATGAGTCAGGACGAAATAACAGTAATGGACGGTGGTAAATGTATCTTTCAACTTCGTGGTGTTCGCCCTTTCCTATCGGATAAATTTGATATTACAAAGCACAAGAACTATAAGCTACTTGAGGATTATGATAAAAAGAACCTGTTTGATATAGAAAGCTATATGAAAAGAAGGGGCAAGGCTAAACTAAATAAGAATACGGTTATTATGAAGTTATAGCTGTTAGATATTATTTGCATTTGGTATAATAATCAAAGAGAAATACACAAGGAGGAAACATTATTGAACGATAAAGAACTGATAGGAAAAGTTCATTCATCTATGTATCACCAATTAAAAAGAAAAGGATATGCAACAGCAGTAGATGTGCTTATGGATTTGGAAATACTTTCAAAGACCGACTATGAACTTTGGAGAAATGGAAAAGTTTTGTATTTGGAAAAAGTATGCAAGGTCAATCTTAAAAAATTGTCTACAATACTGCATGAAATGAGGGTATATGCAAAGAAAGGAAATCTAAAACCGTCGTTTTGTGTATATAAGAAATGGGCGATTAAGAAAAAGAACGGGCAAGGGAAAAAGCCGGTTATTAAACTACGGTTTAGCAAAAGTGGTTCTGAAGATATTGAAAAATGGTATGCTACTCACTTTGTAGACACGAAGAAGATAGAAAAGATAAAAGAAGAAAAACAAGTAAATAACAGTGATGATAAGCAGTAAGTCTAAAAATAGATTTGCTGCTTTTTTCATGTAAAAAGCAGGAGGAAAGATGATAAGGATAAGAAATCCCACTTAATAAAACATAAGAAAACTTAACAGTAGCGTTATGAAGCGATTGGAAAATAAAACTTTCAGTCGCTTTTTTTATTGAAAAGAAAAAGGAGAAATAAAAAACATGAAGCAGGAAATGATTAACATCAATGCCAACTTGGTTGCAGAGCCTACGTTCTCAAGTTTTGAAAAAGATGAGGAAACAGTAGAAGTTACAAACTTTACTCTTGTAAAAAAGTACGGGAAAGGCAAGGAATATATCAACTGTGCAGCCTATGGCGAGAAGGCAGAAACAGCAAAAGGCTTTGAAAAAGGCGATCTCATTCATATCTTTGGATATTTCAAAGAGCGTGAAAAAGACGGTAAGACTTACAAAAACTTTGTAGTAAAGTCATACAACAAAATTGAGAAGAAAGAAAATAGGGAGGAAGAATAAAATGGAATTTTTTACACAGGCGGTAGATGTATTAAAAATATTAGTTATGGCGGTAGGTGCAGGACTTGGTGCATGGGGAGTTATCAACCTGATGGAAGGGTACGGTAATGACAATCCCGGAGCAAAATCACAGGGTATAAAGCAGCTTATGGCTGGAGGAGGTATTGTCCTTATCGGCTTAAAGCTTATTCCGCTACTTGCAAATCTTTTGAAGTAAGGAGAAATCTATGTTTGGTATTTTCGATAAGATAGAAGAATTTTTCAGAGAACTTCTGCTCGGAGGTATCAAGGCAAACTTAGAGTCCATGTTTCTTGACATAAACAATCAGGTAAACAGCGTTGCAGCAGATGTAGGAAAGACACCTATGGGGTGGAACGGAGAAGTATTCAGCTTTATTAAAAATATTAATGACTCCGTTATTATTCCCATAGCAGGGCTAATAATAACGGCAGTCCTTTGTATCGAGCTTATCAATATGGTCATGCAAAAGAACAATATGCACGATACGGACACCTTTGAGTTTTTCAAATACATCATCAAGATGTGGATTGCTGTATGGTTAGTATCTCATGCCTTTGAGTTTTCAATGGCGGTTTTTGATGTTGCACAAAGTATGGTAAACAAGGCGGCGGGGGTAATCAACACCTCTGCCACCGTTTCCGGAGATCAGATTGTTCAGATGGTAGATCCCCTAAAAGATAAAGGACTGGGTGAGCTTTTAATGATTCTGTTTGAAATCTCACTTGTAAAAGTTGCAATACAGGCAATATCCATCGTGATTATGCTTGTAGTTTATGGAAGAATGTTTGAAATCTATGTGTACTCATCTGTTTCAGCCATTCCTTTTGCGACGATGGGAAACAAAGAATGGGGGCAGATAGGAACAAACTACATCAAAGGACTGTTTGCTTTAGGGCTTCAGGGATTGATTCTAATGGTTTGTCTTGGAATTTATGCAGTATTGGTTAAAACGATAAACTTTACGGACATACACACGAGCATATTTATGGTACTCGGATATGCCGTATTACTGGGACTGATGATGTTAAAGAGCGGAACACTTGCAAAAAGCGTGATGAACTCGCATTAAGGAGGATAAGATGAAAACAACAGAAAATAAAGAAAGACTCTTTTTATCTGTGGAAGTTTTCCTTGCAGGATTTGCAGTAGCTTTTACTGCACTAAACAGGAGAAAACTAAGCAAACTGGAGAAAAAGATTGATACTGTCAAAAGGGACAGCAATTCCATTTTGATGTTTCAAAGTGAGAAAAATAATGAGATGGAAAGAGAAATCGAAGAAGTAAGGGACGAAGTTTCAAGCGTATATGGACATATAGAGGAACTTTTGAGAATAAAGGAAGATGGGAGGTAGCTTATGGCGTATGTACCCATTCCAAAAGATTTAAATAAAGTTAAAACAAAAGTTGCTTTTAATCTTACCAAAAGACAGCTTATAGGATTCAGCATTGCAGGACTGATAGGAATCCCCGTATATATCTTTACAAGGAAATATCTGCCAAATGATATAGCGGTCATACTTCTTATCGTATCAACGCTACCCATATTTTTTGCTACTCTTTTTGAAAAAGACGGACTGCCTTTCGAAAAATATTTTAAGTATATCTATTTGCACAAGTTTTACCAACCGATGAAGCGTGTGAGAAAGGAGGTTTACCTTGAACAGCAAAAGAAAAATTCAGCAGATAAAGTTAGAAAGAAACAAAAAGGCACTAAAAAGGGGGAAACAGGAATTAAAACAAGATAAAGTAAAGATGAAAAAAGACAAGACAAACAATGGAAATAGGAAAACATCAGTCTTTGATTTAATCTTAAAGAAAGAGCCGAAACGCCATACCGTAGAAGATACTATTCCCTATCTTAGAATGGTAAAAAGCGGTATATGCCAAACGGATGAAAGGCACTTTAATAAAAGTATCGTCTTTGAGGACATTAACTACCAGCTTGCCTTAGATGAAGATAGGGACTTGATTTTTAACCAGTTTGCAAACTTTCTAAACTCCTTTGATCCGAGTGTAAGTATCGAGCTTTCATATATCAATCAGCTTGGAAGAAATGAAGAAATGCAGTCGGCAATACAAATACCGGATAAAAAGGACGGCTTTGACGATATACGATTAGAGTTTAGAGAGATGCTCAAAAGTCAGATTGTAAAGGGAAATAACGGACTGAAAAAATCAAAGTATGTAACATTTACAGTAGAGGCGGACAATATGGAGCAGGCAATCTCAAAACTTGAAAGACTGGAGATAGACATCTTATCCAATCTTAAAAATATTGGAGTAAGGGCGGAAAGCCTTACCGGCGAAGAAAGGTTAAAGATTCTTCACGATATATTAAATCCAAGTAAGACATTTTACTTTTCATATAATGACTTGCAAAGAAAAGAAAGTACAAAGACATATATTACACCTGATGAGTTTAACTTTACACCAAGCAGATATTTTAAGTTCGGTAAATTCATCGGAGCAACAAGCCATTTTCAAATCCTTGCAAGTGAGCTTTCAGACCGTATGCTTTCAGAGTTTTTAGACATTGATGATAACATCAATATCTCGTTTCATATCAGGGCGATAGAACAGAGCGAAGCCATTAAGATGGTAAAAAGGAAAAATACCGATATTGATAAGATGCGAATTGAGGAAAATAAGAAGGCGGTAAGATCGGGTTATGATATGGACATCTTACCGTCAGACTTAATCACCTATGGGGAAGATGTAAAAAGCCTTTTAAAAGACTTGCAGACAAGAGATGAGCGTATGTTTGTTGTAACCATTGTCTTTATGAATTTTGCAAGGACAATACAAAAACTTGAAAACTCTATTGCACAGATAAGCTCCATTGCCAATAAGCATAACTGCAAATTAAAAAGACTTGATCATGCACAGGAGCAAGGACTTGTCAGCGTACTTCCTCTTGGAGTAAATAAGCTTGAGATTAACAGAGGACTAACTTCCTCATCAACAGCCGTCTTTATACCGTTTACCACAGAGGAGCTTTTCATCAATTCAAGTAATAGTCTTTACTACGGACTGAATGCACTAAGCCACAATCTGATTATGGCAGATCGAAAGAAACTCAAAAATCCCAACGGTCTAATCTTAGGAACTCCGGGCAGTGGTAAGTCATTCTCGGCAAAGCGTGAAATGGCAAATGCGATTTTGGTAACGGACGATGATGTCATCATCTGCGATCCGGAGGGCGAATATGGCAACCTTGTGCGTCAGTTTAACGGAGAAGTCATTAAGGTCAGCAGTAAGTCAAAGGACTATCTCAATCCCCTTGATATAAATATGAACTACGGAGATGGGGACGCACCGCTTAAAGACAAGGCAAACTTCATAATGAGTATGCTTGAACTTGTAGTTGGTGGAAGCGGACTGACTGCGGAAGAAAAGTCGGTAATAGACAGGTGTTTGCCTAAGATTTATGAGAAGTATTTTGACAATCCGATAAAAGAAAATATGCCGATACTTCAGGATTTATACGATATGCTTAAAAATCAGGAAGAAAAGGTCGGTAAGAAACTTGCAACAGAGATGGAGATTTATGTAACAGGCTCTCTTAATGTATTTAACCATCAGTCAAATGTGGATTTGAATAAGAAACTGCTTTGTTTTGACATCAAAGAGCTTGGAAGTCAGTTAAAGAAAATAGGCATGCTTGTGATACAGGATCAGGTGTGGAATAAGGTATCTTTAAACAGAGGAAATAAGGCAACAAGATACTATATAGACGAGTTCCACCTGCTTTTAAAAGATGAGCAGACCGCCTCCTACTCAGTAGAGATATGGAAGCGTTTCAGGAAATGGGGTGGTATTCCGACAGGTATCACGCAGAATGTCAAAGACCTACTGATGAGTAAGGAGATAGAAAACATCTTTGATAATACGGACTTTGTCTTAATGCTCAATCAGGCTTCGGGAGATAGAGAAATACTTGCAAGAAAACTGAAAATCTCAAAACCTCAGCTTAAATATGTTACCAACTCCAATGAGGGCGAGGGACTGCTGTTCTTTGGAAATACCATAGTTCCATTTATCGACAAGTTCCCAAAAGACACCATTTTATATAAGAAGATGACAACGAAACCTGAAGAAGTGAGGTAGGCTTATGAATAAAAAGATGAAAAAAGACTTTGCCGAAAGACAAAAAATAAAGGAAGAAGCAAAACTTTTAGGAAAAGATAGTTTTGATATTGACGAAAGCAGCAAGCTAAAGCATGGGGATGATTATAGAGGGAAGATTATTCATGACAAAGACAGATTTCAGGATAAGATACACGAAAAGATAAGCAAGAGAGTTTCTAAGAATGAGCTTACACAGGGAAGTTCCAAGAAAAATGCAAGGCATAGAAAATCTGTTAAGATAAATAACAGTCAAGGAAATGACAACAAAGGAAATGCCAAAATAAAGTCAGACTATAATATCGATGTGAAAGACGGACGAATCTACGATCCTTTAGGCAAAGACCTTGATAATGACGGTATCATCGACAGGTATGACAATGATTTTAGGGACAGCGATTATTTTGAATCAGCTTATGATGTGGAAGATAATCTTCATATAAAAGAGGATATGACAGAAAAATTCTCAAAAAAGCATAAGGCTCAAAAGGAAAAGTATAAGAAGAAAAACTATTCAGATAAGCTCTATACAAGAAGTAAGGATAATACTTCAAAAGAAGAAAATGCTAAAGATAAGGCTGAAAGCAAAAATTCCGGTAAAGAAACTGTCTATGACAAAGAAAAAAAGAACAGGCTTTCCAAAGAGCAAAAAAAGGCACTGAAAAATAAGGTAGCAAAGGTGTCTGCTCTATCAGGACTTGCAAAAGGAAGTGAAACGGTAAGGGATTATCTTTCCCATGGCAGTGATGAAAACCAAGGTGTGGAAACAGGAGAAAAGATTGCCGATGCAAGCTCAAAACTACTTCATGGGATAAAGAATTATGCCAATAAGAAAAAGGCTAAGAAAAGCTATAACCTTAGCAAAAAAGATTACAAGATACGAAAGCGTAAATCCAAGCTGGAGTTTCGGGAAGCCAAAGAGGAATTAAAGAAAACGGATGAGTACAAGAAAGCTGATACCTTTAAGAGATTTCAAAAGCGTAAGCAAATGAAAGATACTATAAGAAAGCAGAATAAATCAAGGCTTAGGGACAGGATTAAGGAAGGAGTTATTAACACCTTAAAGAGTTCAAAGGAAATGATCGTACGAAAAGCAAAGGGACTTATGATGATTGTCATAGGTCTTATTATTTTACTGACTTTCTTTACCAACTTTGCAGGCACATCTATGACCGGAATGATGAACTCTACAAGCGGAGTATTAACCACAACCTATCTTTCCAACCAAACTGTGCTAAGTGAAATCAATCAGCAGTTTTCGGGATTGGAGGAAGGACTACAGGAGGAGATAGATTCCGTAGAGGGAAATTATCCCGGCTATGATGAATACATCATAGAAAAAGAGGGAGAAATCGGACACAATACCCATGAACTTTTATCCTACATCACTTCAAGATGTGGAGAAATTAAGGATTCAAAGGAAGTTCAAAGCATCATCAATGACCTTTTTACAAAGATGTATGATTTATCTTATCGGGAAGAAATTGAAATCAGATACAGGACAGTTACGGAAACATATACCGATGAAGATGGCAATGAGCATACCGAAAGCCATGAAGAAGCCTATGAGTATAAGAAGCTCATAGTAACGCTTAAGAAAAGAGAAATGGACAGTGTTGTAAGAGAAATCTTTGCAGAGTATCCCGATAATGTTCTTCACTATGAAGCACTGCTTGCATCTAAAGGAAATATGGAAACTGTCTTTGGAAGCGGAAACGGAAATTTATCGGAGATTGTAGAGAATCCCGACTTTTCAAATCCGGGAATTGCCTTTGATGATGTAACGGTGAAGGCATTGTTTAACGAAGCGGAAAAGCATATCGGAAAGAGATATGTATTTGGGGCGAACGGGCCGAATAACTTCGACTGTTCGTCCTTTGTGTGTTGGAGCTTTACCCATTCGGGAGTAAAAAATATGCCAAGGACGACCGCTTGGGGAATTTACAAAACTTACTGCAATCCTGTATCTCCATCGGAAGCAAAGGCGGGAGATATAATCTTTTTCAAAAACACCTATAACAGTGGAAGTCCAATATCTCACGTCGGCATTTACGCAGGGAACGGAATGATGATACACGCAGGAGATCCGATTCGCTTTGTCAGTATCAATACACCTTACTGGAGAGAACATTTCTATGGATTCGGTAGAGTATCAGGAATTCCTGATACTCTACCTTATCAGTAAAATAGAGTTATCAGTAAAACATGGGTAAAACCACTATCCATGGGGGATATGGCAGAGAAAAGTTCCTGATAACTCTATATGGTTACTTTAGGCCGCATAGCCTTTTTAATAGTTCCTCATCGCTGATATTGTAACGTTCCGCATTTAGATGTACTTTCAGCGGACTGTCAACAGGTACAGCTTTTTCAAGTGCTTTCCGTTTTAGTTCCGTATCAGCATGGGCATAAATGAGAGTTGTTTCCAGATTGGAATGGCCGAGCCATTGGGAAATCAAGGTCAAATCCACTCCGTTTTGGTACAGTATCATAGCCCATGAATGGCGGAATAAATGCGGATGCACATTTTCAGGCACTTCTTTACATATTTTTCGCGCCTGAACACCGTATTTCGCAACCAATTTTCTTACGTTATCCTCGGTCATACGTTTTCGGATTTGGTTCCGAGTAACATAGAATAAATATTGATCTGAAAAGAGGTTTTGCTCCTGGTGAAATAATGTCAGATATTTTTTCAAATGCTGCACTACATCATCCCGCAATGGTATGGATCTGGTTTTCGCCCCCTTTCCATGGATTGTCACTTTTGGATATTTGCCTAACTGTATATCACACAACCGGATGTCAACAAGTTCCTGAACACGTGCTCCTGTTTTGTATAGGAAAAGTAGTAAAAACGTATCTCGTTTCCCTTTTTCTGTACAGGTATCGGGTTGTTCCAGAATGGCTTGAACGGCATCCTCACTCATGTGTTCCACTATGGTTTCCGGCTGCTTTGCCCTTTTTACTTTTTGGATTTCTTCTAAATGGGCTATTACAGTGATGTCTTCCTGTGCCGCATATTTGAAGAAAGCACGAATGCAATGCAGCCGATGGTTCCTTGTGGAGATGCTGCAATTACGCTCGGTTTCCAGATAACTTAAAAATTCGGATATGGTGCTGCGATCCATCATCTCAAAAGTGATTTCGTTGAGTGCAACCGAATTTTTTTCCTTTACGAAGTCAAATAGCAATTCCAGAGATTTACGGTAAGAACGTATTGTATTCTGACTGCATTTCTGTTCTTCCGGTAAAAAAGCTAGAAAAAAGCTGCGGACAAGGGTAAACAAGGGACTTAGTGTTCCCATATATCCACCCCCATTCCTATGCAGTCGATATTATCCCACTGTACTCCAGGTGATACCATAAGGCGTTCCGGCAGGATGTGGATGTAGTAAGCAGTATCCGAAAACTTTTCATGCCCCATATAAGCCCGAAGATACGGCAGCATTGCATAAAGGTTCCGGCCTTCATTGAGCCAGCGGTGCAGGACAGTTGAGGCAAACCTGTGACGGAGATCATAGGGGCGTACCCGTGGTAAAACTTTAGGGTCAATCCCCGGATGTACCGCTATCCAGCACGACTTTACAAGAGCGGTCAGCTGCCATGATTTTATGGCAGTTGAGTCCGTGTGTATAAAGAAATACTCATTTCCCTTGTCAAAGACTGCTCTTTGCAAACGGTATTTTTTCAGTAGTAGAAGCATATCATCAGAGGCAACAACAATTCTCTCTTTCCTCCGTTTTGTTTTGGTGATGAAAAGCTCCCCTGTCTGGAAGTTAATATGTTCCACCTTCAGATTTCTGCCCTCATTTGGCCTTAGACCGCATGCATACAGCAAACGTAAAAGTATCGAGGCAGTTTTCCGGAAGAATGGGTCGTTTTTATATTCCATCATGTCAGCGGACTGAAATAAAGCGACCAGTTCTTCATCTGTAAGGATGTACGGAAGATAATCAGGGCTTTTGGGTACACAGTTTCTCGGAAGTACATACGCAGATGAACCGAGGTACTTTGCAAACATGCGTATTGTCGTAGCCTTGCTTCTTAAACAGGCCCGTCCACTTGCAATTTCACCATAGAACCATCCCCGTACTACTTCTTTTGTAAGTTCGGTCTGCTCCGGGCAGTGTTCATAACAATACTTGTCAAAACACCTTAGCTGCCGTTCGTGCTCATTGCAGTACCCCATAGCAGCACGGAATTCAAGATATTCCTCAATAGCAGGTTTGAAAGCACTTTTGAATTCTTTCATGCTTCGCTACCTCCCTCCGGCATAAAACCGTCTAAGTCAAGGGCACATTCTTTCAAATGTACGCTGTCGAGGGAAATGTATTGCTTTGTCGGATCAATCCGTGAATGACCTAAAACCTGCGAAACCGTAGTGACTGGAATTCCGGCTATAACCATATTTGTTCCAACAGCTCGCCGCAGTCCATGAAATGTGCATTTAGGGAGCCCTATTTTTAAGCGGTAGCTATTAAAAATCTGATATGGTAGAGTATGTCCCATTTTCCCATAAGGAGCACGCCCATGTAAAAATACAAAAGGGAGATCGCTGTCAGGACGGCCATTCATTATGTAGTCCTGGAACGCCATTCCAACATCTTTCGTCAATGGAAGAGCTAATGCTTTTTCTGTTTTAGACTGGATAATACGGATTTCTCCGTTGATCCAGTCGATTGCAGTAAGCTGAAGATTTATAATGTCAACAGACCTCATTCCCGTAACAGTAGCAAGGATAATGACCGCATAATCCCTCTTTCCGATGGATGTATTTCTGTCAATCGTACTCAAGACGGCAGCTATCTCTTCTTGCGGAACGGGCTTCTTTATCCTATGTTCTGTGGGAATTGTAAAGGATAACGTGTCAGAAAAACTATTATTGCAGAGTCCCGCTTCATATAAGTAACGGTGCAGTTTTTTCAGCACCCGTTTTGCAGTATCGACGCTGTTGAGCGTCATCCGATTGGAACAGTCCAGAAGATATTTACGGATCATCTCATCAGTCACCTGCTCAAGAGATGTAACACCGTTCTGTAACAGCCACTTGAAATACGGCATACTGAATTTCCGGACAGAGTGTTTGGTGCTTTTGCCCCAGCTTTCATAATCACGTATGTGTGTAAAAATCTTTTCATAGTAGGGCGTAAGATTTGTTGGTGTATTCCGACTATACAAATCTATGCTGCCTTTTTCGTGAAATTGAGTTAAATAGTCCGCAGTCTTTTGATAAAAACGAAAACGGATTTTCCCGATTTCATGTCTCTGGTATCGGTGCTCCACATCCTTTAGAAACATAGCTATAATTTCCGGGCTGTAACAATCGTATCCGTGTTGCTTGTGCAGAAGAATTATTTTCTGCATGACAACTTTTTTTTCATGGATACTTCGGTGAGTGTATCCATTTTGCAAAAACACATTTGCTGTTTGAGCAGCAAGGTTTTCAATCGTTGATTGAACCACAATAATCACCATCCTTAATGATAGTCAGGCGTAAGCCTGCCAATATCATTATGACAGTAACTATCAACAAGCAACAGTCACACTTATCAGAAGTTATCAGGAATTACAGAGGCTCAAACCACTGTATAGACGTTACTTCGGTAGTAAATTCCTGATAACTCTATTTTACTGATAAGGTAGAGTTCGTTAAACGATGAAAGGACGGTAAAATGTGAAAAAAGAACTTACAGCAGTAAAAAACAAGATAAAGAAGTTAAGGGATAAGAAGGCTCTGATTGATGAAGAATTGGAGCCTTTATTGATTCGTGAAGAAGAACTTGAAAATGAGGAGATTGTTGCCATTTGCAGGAAGAACAACATCACAATTACAGATTTAATGGCAAAGGTTAAAAAGGAACAAACAGAAACGAAAAAGGAGAAAACAGATGAGAACAGTTATGAAAAATAAGGTATTTACAAGGCTAATGACAGTTTTGCTTCTTGTGGTTATGGTCATTATGGCAGCTTACCCATCGGTAGCCTATGCACAGGTTGATGAAAAAGAAGCAGCACAGGAAACACTAAAAGAAGAACCGAAAAAACCGGAAATTACAGTTATTAAAAAGGAAGAAGAAAAAGAAGTCCGCTATCCCAATAAGTTAAATGCGAAAGAACCTGAGAACTTAAAACAAAATAATGCGGCTTCAAACGGTGAAAAGGCAAATACAAATAAGGGAGTGGCTTCCGCTCCCTCAAAAGCAAGAGCTTCCGTTACTGAAAACAAAGATAATGCGAACCAAGATTATCCGATTCATCATAACAGCGATAAGGACAATAAAGAAACAGACAAATATTCAGCCGATGCAAGACAGTTTATTACCTTTAAGACGAAGAACGGTAAGACCTTTCACCTCATTATCAATCACGATGAACAGGGAGAAAATGTAATGCTCCTTACAGAAGTTTCCGAAGATGATCTGCTCAATATGGTTGAAGCAAAGGAAAAACCGAAAGAAGTAGTTAAGGAAGAATCCATAAAGGACGAAGCGAAAGAAGAAACAAAGCCTGAAAAAAAGGAAGAAAAAAGCAGCACCGGAACATATATCCTGCTTGCTCTTGTAACTTTGGGGGCGTTGGGAGCAGGCTATTATTTTAAGGTAGCAAAGAAGAAAGAAGATAAGGAACTGGAAGCCTTAGAGGAAGATGATGATTTTTTCTCGGAAGCGGAAGGCAGCGAAGAAATGGAAAATGAAGAAGTTGAAAATCAGAAAATGGAAGATGAAACAGAAACAGATGACAGTGAAGATGAATTAGAAGAATAATTCTTCACGAAAAACATATAATATTCAGAACATAACACAGGGCGAGAGAACTACAACTTTCGCCCTATTTTACTGAAAACAAGGAGGAAAAACGATATGGAACTTGTGATAGCAGAAAAACCAAGCGTTGCCTTATCCATTGCCAAAGTGATTGGGGCAAAGAATAAAAAAGACGGACACTATGAGGGTAACGGGTACAGAGTAAGCTGGTGTGTCGGGCATTTAATTCAAATGGCAAATCCCGATTCTTATGATGAAAAGTATGCAAAATGGAATATTGACGACTTGCCGATTATTCCAAGTGAGTATCAGTACGAGGTGGCAAAGGCAACGAAAAAGCAGTTTAATACACTTAAAAAACTGATGAACGATAAGGAAATTGATACAGTTATCAATGCCTGTGATGCAGGACGAGAGGGAGAAGCTATCTTTAGACTTGTATATCTTCAGGCAAGCTGTAAAAAGAAGATGAAACGTCTTTGGATTTCATCAATGGAAGATTCTGCAATTAAAGACGGCTTTGATAAGCTAAAAGACGGAAAAGACTATGACAATCTTTTTGAATCGGCACAGGCAAGAGCGGTTGCCGACTGGCTTGTCGGGATGAATATCAGCAGGCTTTATTCCTGCATGTATAAGCAAAACTATTCTGTGGGCAGAGTTCAGACACCTACCCTTTCCATGATTGTTAAAAGAGATGACGAGATAGCCAACTTTAAGAAAGAAAAATACTATACGGTAGAAATTGAACTTGACGGCTTTACTCTTTCGACAGAACGAATTGACAGCTTGGAAGTGGCAGAACAGCTTAAAAATTTACTCGAAAACAGAATAGAAATTGCGGATGTCATTCAGAAAGAGAAAATTATAAAGCCTGATCTGCCCTTTGACCTTACAACCTTGCAAAGAGAGTGCAATAAGTATTTCGGATACAGTGCAAAACAAACCCTTGATTACGCACAGAGTTTATACGAAAAGAAGCTGATTACTTATCCAAGAACGGACAGCAGATATTTAACCGAAGATATGATTACAAGCACAGTCAACAATATCTTAGGAAAAAATGATTTTGATACAGAGCGTATCAAGGTAGTATTCAACTCTAAAAAAGTTACGGATCATCATGCGATTATCCCGACCGTATCATCGCTCAGTGAAGATATATCAAAACTTCCTGAAAGTGAAGCAAAAGTATATCGACTGATTTCTAATAAGTTTCACGCAAGTGTAGGCTATCCACTCACCCAAAATACTACTAAAATTGTAGCTGAATTTGACGGCTTTGAATTTACAAGTTCGGGAAAGGTAATTAAAGACGAGGGCTTTACAAAGTATTTGAAAGAATACAAGTTCAATAAGAATGAGGATTTGGAGCTTCCTGATGTAAGCATTGGCGATGTTTTAAGCATTGAAAATAAAGAGATTAAAGAAAAGCACACTAAACCTCCGAAACACTTTACAGAGGACACACTTTTAAAGGCGATGGAGATAGCCGGAAATGACAGTTTAGACAAGAATGTAGAAGTCGAACGAAAAGGACTGGGAACTCCTGCAACTCGTGCCGGAATCATAGAGAACTTGATCTACAAAGGCTTTATTGAACGAGATAAGAAGAATCTGATTGCAACACCGAAAGGAAAAAGTCTGATCGAGATTGTTGCAGATAACTTTAAATCAGCAGAAATGACGGCACAGTGGGAAATGGAGTTGTCTGATATAGCACAGGGCAAATCTTCCAAAAAAGAGTTTTTAGAGGGTATAGAGGCGGAAATAAAAAATACTATCACTAAGTATCAAGAGGGTTAGCCTATGTTTGATACTTTAATGAAACTTGATGACAATAGAGAGAATTTAGATTTTTATGCAACTGATAAAAGAGCCATAGAAGAACTTTTAAATAGAGAAAAATTCAGAACAACAGTCTATGGGCCTGCGTGCGGACAAGGACATATTGGTAAGGTGCTTAAAGAATATGGATATAAAGTGAAAGCGACAGATATTTGTTACAGAGGTTATGGAGAAGAAAGAGAAGTAGATTTTTTCACAGTTAAAGAAAATACCTTAGACATAGTAACTAATCCGCCCTATTTTTGTGCTGACAAGTTCATAAAACACGCTCTTGAAATATCTAAATCAGGAACAAAAATAGCGATGCTTTTTCGTTTGGCATTTTTGGAAGGACAAAAAAGATATGAGATGTTTAAAAAATATCCGCCTGAAAGAGTATATGTATTTTCCAAAAGGCTTAATTGTGCTAAGAATGCTGAATTTGAGAAATATAAAAGCAGTGCCATTGCTTTTTCTTGGTTTGTGTGGGAGGTAGGCTATGCAGGAGTAACAGAACTTAGATGGATAAAATAAAGTTATAAGGTACGGTATGCAGTAGAAAAAAGGCTCTAAAAATGGTATAATATACTAAAATAATTTTTGAAAAGGAGGTATTATGCAGCTTTTAGATATAAAAAGAATGGCTCGTAACATTCTTGAAAACCAAAACATAGAAAGCAGTTTTATTGAATATAAAAAGTCGGCAAACTTTAAAGATAAAATTCTAAAAACTGCCTGTGCCTTTGCCAATAATTATATGAATAACGAAATTGGCTTGTTATTCATCGGTATAGAAGAAATTGACGATAAGGAAACAGGAGAAAAAGCAATTCCGAAAAGACCGATAGAAGGTATAAAAGAGTCCAAGGTTGAAGGAATTGAGAATGAATTAAAATCACTTCTTGCAAATATTCGCCCTAAAATCAATTATCATATTATTTCAGATAAACTTGATGGAGAGTATTATCTTGTCGTTGCTGTTGAAAGTGGCGGCGGAGGACCGTTTCAAACAAGTGAAAATGCGGAAAAAGATAAAGACATAAAATTAAAGGCAGGCAGATATATCAGGGTAGGCAGGGATTCACGACTTCCAAATCCGACAGAAGAATTTGAACTTTTGAAAAAATTTGCAGGCTTTTCTTTCAGCTCTAACCTAAATGATACAGCAACCATAGATGATTTAAGCTATGAGTATATGAAAGAGTATTTGCTGCAAACAGGTGCGAAAAAAGATATTAGAGAAATGTCTAAACTTGATATGGCAAAGAGCATGGGACTTGTAAGTGAAAGTGAGTATGGAGGTTACAGAGCCAAAAACTTTGCTGTTTTGATGTTTGCGGAAATGCCAAATAAATTCATTCCGAACGCCCAAGTAGAAATCATAAGAGAGATTGACGGAACGGATAAAATGGAGTCGAAAAGATTTGACGGACCGGTTTGGATACAGGCAAAACAGGTCAGCAAGTATTTTGAAGATAATATTATGGCTTCCTACACCATAAGAGAGTCGGATAAAATAGAACATAAGATTATCTATAACTACCCTCTTACAGCGTTTGAAGAGCTTGCGACAAATGCGATTTTACACAAAGAATATGATACACCTGAATATGTAGGAATATATATCTACAAGGATAGAATTTCTTTTGTAAATCATAACAGACCGCTTCCTCCTGTAACAATCGAAGCTCTTAACAGAGATAGAAGTTTTGATAGAAGGCAGTACCTAAATAAAGAATTGAAAGATATGTTTTTTTCACTCAATCTGATAGAATCTTACGGTTCAGGTATTAGACGGGCAAAAGACGCACTTATTGAAAATGGCTCTCCAGAGCTTAAATTCTATCCGGACAATGATGTAGACAATTATACAAATGCAGTGATGGAAATAAACACTGAGTTTCTAAAGAGTTTTAATGGTAGTTCTACCAAAGAAACTACTAAAGAAACTACCAAAGAAAAAAATAACATCCAAGAACAAATAGTGCTTCTTATGAAAAACAATCCGAGTATTACTGCTGAGCAGATAGCGAATGAAATTAAAGAGATAACAGCAGACGGAGTACGCTACCATATAAGGAATCTTAAAGCTCATGGAATTATTACAAGAGAAGGCTCTACTAAGTCAGGAAAATGGATAGTAATGAAATAGAAAAAACAGAATTACAGAATTTAAAGGTGATTAGAGTAACATCTGACCACCTTTTTTATTTGAAAAAAGGAGGTAAAAATGCGAATCAATGATTTTCATAACATTTTGGAGCTTGTAAAACAGGACATTCTGCATAGTGAAGCGGAATATTTAAAGCTCCTGAAGGTTGTCGGGAACAATCAAAGATATGACTTTAGAAGTCAATTAAGTATCTATGATAAAAATCCTGAAGCAACAGCTTGTGCCAAGTTCGACTATTGGCGTGAACGCTTTCATCGAACCGTTATGCGAGGACAAAAAGGAATTCCGATCTTAGAAGACTACGGCATAAAAAAGAGAGTGGACTACATCTTTGATGTAAGCCAGACCGTTTCAAGAAACAGAAATGTCAATGAGGTCAATCTCTGGCGATTTGATAAAGAAGCTCATAACGATGTCTTAAAGGAAATGATAGCAAGTGAAGGCTATGAAGAAAGTGAAAGTAATCTTGAAAATATCTTTTCTCTAAGTAGAATTTATGGCGATGAAAAGATAGACAGCCTGATGAACGAGCTTAGAATAGCTGATGAGGACAGAATATCCTTTGTCAAATTTGTAAGGGATTCCATCAGCTATGCGGTAGCTTCAAGGTTTAAGGTGGATTATCCGATGGATAAGGAGCTGTTAAGAGAAAATTTCAAAAGACTGGACAGCATATCCCTTATGAGCCTTGGTGAAACCGTATCGGATATTAGCGGAAATATCATAGATACAACCATTCAAAAGAGCAAAGAGATAGAGCTTCAAAAAGGAGTTTTAAGAAGCAGAAAAGCAGGATATAATAAGATTAAAGAAGAGATTGAGGAAGGAGAAAACTATGTACTTCGACGAGATGATAAGGAAAGAATTAGTGAAACCGAGCGAGTTTTCAGAAATGGAGAGTACGGAGGAGATAGCAGTCAAAATCAGGGAGAATACACTAAGCAGCTTGGAGGAACAGATGGAATTCATCAAGGAATATCCGAATCCGACCTACGCAGTGATGAGGCTGGATTATCTTTCACAGAGCGAGGAGCAGAGCCGCTTCGAGATGTTAGTGGATCTATACAAGGAGAAGAAGCTGACAGAACACCTGATGGATATTCAAAAACAGGCTATAGCATTTATGAGGACAGAGAAGCCGAAGCTGATGAAGTCTTGGAAGATAGAGGACAAGAACAATCCACAGTATGGGGCGATGATTTCAGCCTTGAAGGAAATGACCATCAAGGAAATCGTCGAAATCTAAAAGAAAATACTGAAGTAGAGATAAGAGAAGCTGACAAGGCTTCTTTTTATTTGCCTGAAAACTCTTACGGACAGATAAGGCTTAGCATCCCTCTTGCTCAGAAAGATATAGATACTGTCCTTATTAACGGGGGAAATCACGATGGGGGCAGACTTCCTATCATTGCCGAGTTTTCCAAAGGAAAAAGCAATGAAGAATTGGGAGAATACCTTAAAAATACTTTTCAAGGGGGAAACGGCTATATCATTGACGGAAGCGAAATCTCAGCTTGGTATTCGGATAAGGGACTTCACTTTTCTTCCGGAACATCAGCAAGAGAAGATGACACACAAGTTTTAAGTTGGGGTAATGCTGCAAACAGAATTGCTGAACTTCTTAACAGCGGAGAATTTGCCACAAATGTGGAACTACAGGAAGCCTTAGACTATGAAAGAGACAGAATTTCAGAATCCCTATGGTATCTTATTCACGATTTGAGTGAGGAAGGAAAAGAACAAGGTTTTTTTGAATTTCTCGAAAAGGGAGGTGGCTTTCCGGATGAAATAAAACGATTATCCGAGGCACTGAAAAATCCTGAATACCTTGTGGATGTTATCAAAGAGTATGGACGATTTTTAGAAGCATATAGAGAAGATAGAGATGTACTAAGGTTTCACTATCACAAAGTAGACAGTCTTTATCAGAAGTTACAGGAGCTTGAACTGTCAAGAAAAGAATACAGTACCAATCTGACTGAGCTTCCGAAAGTAAAAGCCTTTATTACGGAAGATGAAGTTCTTGCCACACTTTCAAAGGGAAGCGGAGTAGATAGAGGAAAAGAGAGAATTACCGAGTTTTTCAAAGAGAACCATACTTTACAGGAAAAAGCCGACTTTTTAAAAGATGAATACGGAACAGGAGGAAGAAGCCATGCGGTATCAGGTTTGACAGGCAGTGGAGAATGGCATGATGCCAAAGGAATAAAACTGGAAAAGAATGATTGCAGCGATGTGTTCCTTACTTGGTCAAGTGTGGCAAAGCATATTGATGAGCTGCTTTCTAAAAATCTTTATCTTGAAGAAAAGAAAATAGAAAGTAAGGCAGAGAGAGAAGAAGAAAAAGAGCCACAAAAATCACAATATTATTCTAAAGATGAACCTGAAAATCTGATGACAAAGGAAATGCTTGAAAGAGTACCGGAACTTTACGCACAGGAAGAAATTGATTTAGCGGATAAGGAAGTTCATGCAGCATATATCATTCCTTTTAGAAGCAACTGGACTTGGTATATGACGGAGTACGACAGAGAAAGCGGTGATGCTTTTGGTCTTGTTTTAGGGATTGAACCTGAATGGGGATATTTCAATCTTGAGGAACTGAAGGAACTAAACGCACAAAGACTTATTTTAGAGGATTTTCCAAAGACTTTTCGAGAGATTAAAGATACAGAGCTTGTAAAACAGATGAGCGAGGAAGAAATAGACCGAGTATTTAACGGGCAGCTTTCCTCAAAAGAGAATCATAAGGAACAGGAAATCTTTTATCTTAGTGATGAAATGGGAATTTCATTAGAAGAAGCAGAGGGTATTATCAACGATAGGAACAAATTATCAGGTGTTAATGCAGAGGATAAAGAAAAAGAAGCAGATGACATAAATGCCCTGCCTGATGAAAAAATTGCTATTAAGGTCGGCACAGAGTTCATTGTGGCAGATAAGTCTGATGTAGCTCATATCAATTTATCCGAAGCAAAAAATAGCGTGGCTCTTGGCGGTGTAAAGTACAAGCTGTTTTATGGAGAAAGCTATGAAGATAGCAAAAAGGTTGATGAACTGATAGACAGCTACGGCTATACGGCGTATGAACTAAAAGAACATTTAAGAATAGATACAACCGAGTATAAAACTTATGAAAACTTTGAAGAAATGGAAGAAGCACTTGAGAAAAGTCCTGTTCAATCTACCCTATTTGACTACATTCAGCAAAAAGAAGAAGTAGAGCTGAATGAAAAAGAAGAAAGCCTTGCAAATAAATTTGCGGTGAAACAAGGCGATACCGTATATTTTGATCATGAAGCATATATTGCAAGGGATATTGAAAAAAACAAGGTAAACGGAAAGCCGGAGGTATGGCTGTATCCGGCAAGAGATGGAAATAGGCAAATTGCAATCGTACCGTTTATGGATAATGAGGAGCTGCTAAAAAAGATAAGCCTTGAAAGACCAAGTTTTATTGTTGGCGATGAAGTGAGATACAAGGATAAGGACTGTACCATTACCCGCTTTGACAATATGGGAAATAACCTAAAGACCGTAACGGTTATGGACAATACCGAATATCTTGGCGGTATGATAACCGGCTCCGATGTGATTCCCTATCGTTTAGAGAGCGACCTTGAGAGGATATTTGAAAATCTGACATACAAGAAATCGAAAGATATAATTCAAGATATTGATGAAAAGGCAGAAAAACCTAAAATAGAAGCTCATAACTTTAAGATTACCGAAGAAATCCTCCCTGAAAAATTAACGCCAAGTGAAAGGTTAAACCAAAACCTTGAAGCAATCTCCATGCTTAAACGAGTGGAGAGTGGACAAAGAGAGCTTGACAACACCGCTCAGGAAGTCTTGGTAAAATATGTCGGTTGGGGCGGATTATCTGAAGTATTTGATGAAGAAAGAGGTGGTCAATGGAAAGAAGCGAGGAACTTTCTAAAAGAAAATCTATCGCCATCAGAATACGAAGCTGCTAAGGAATCAACCTTAACAGCTTTTTATACGCCTAAAACAGTCATTGACAGTATCTACTCTACCCTCTCAGAAATGGGCTTTAAGAGTGGTAATATCTTAGAGCCGTCAATGGGCATCGGAAACTTTATCGGCAATCTTCCTGATGAAATGAAAAAGTCCAAGTTTTACGGTGTAGAACTTGACAGTGTAAGCGGTCGAATTGGAAAACTTCTATATCCGGAAAGTGATATACAGATTAAAGGATTTGAGGAAACTTCCTTTTCCAATAACTTCTTTGATGCGGTTATCGGGAATGTACCCTTTGGAGAGTACAAGGTCAATGACAGGGAGTATAACAAAAATAACTTCCTGATACATGATTATTTCTTTGCCAAGTCCATTGATAAAGTCAGAAACGGCGGTATTATCGCCTTTATCACATCAAGTGGAACAATGGATAAAAAGGACGAAAGTGTAAGACGCTATCTTGTAGCAAGAGCAGAGTTTTTAGGGGCAATCAGACTTCCAAATGATACCTTTAAGGGCGTAGCCGGAACAGAAGTAACCTCAGATATTATATTCCTAAAGAAAAGGGACAGTATCAGAGAAAGAGATGAGGACTGGATTCACCTTGCTGAAGATGAAAATGGTCTTACCTACAACAAATACTTTGTAGAGAATCCTCACATGATACTTGGAACTATGGAAGAAGTGTCAGGAAGATTTGGAAATACTCTTGCTTGTTTGCCAAAAGAAAATACAGACATAAAGGAACTTCTTACAAAAGCAGGCACAAAAATATCAAAGAACGCAAAGTATGAGGAAATAGAACTGCTTGATGATGAAATCACATCTATCCCTGCCACAGATGATGTCAAAAATTTTTCATATACTATCATTGATGACGAAGTGTATTACAGAGAAAATTCCCTTTTTGTAAAGAAAGAGATAACGGATAAGAATAAGGAGAAGATTAAGGACTATCTTGAACTGAATACTGCCCTTAAAGATGTTATCTACAAACAGAAAGAGGATTTTTCGGAGGATGAGGTAAAGAAAGCTCAAGAAAAGCTCAATGAAGTCTATGACGGTTTTTCAAAGAAACATGGCTTTGTAAATAACCTAAGTAATACCAGAGCCTTAAAAGAAGATAGCAACTTCCCTCTTGTTTCATCCATTGAAATCCTTGACGAAGAAGAAAACTTTAAGGCAAAGGGAGATATTTTCAATAAAAGAACCATTACAAAAGCAAAGACTATCGACCATGTAGATACTTCTTTAGAAGCTCTTGTGTTATCTATGTCGGAAAAAGGCTATGTGGACTTTGACTATATGGAAAGCCTGACAGGAAAAGAGCGACCTACTTTGATTGAGGAGCTTAGAGGAGAGATTTATCTAAGTATCAGAGAAGAGCAAAACTTTTACAGACCGCTATCCTTTAACCTCGAAGATGGAGATTTGCCTTTTGCCTGTGCAAATGGCAGCAATTCATATAAATATGGCTATGTAACAAAAGATGAATATTTATCAGGAAATATCAGGGATAAAATCGCCATTGTTGACAGCTATCTTTCAAAGCTAAGACAGACCGAAAGAGAACTTCCTCATCTGGGGTATGCGGAAGATGGCAAAGAAAAAGAGCTGATAAGCTATGAGATGAACCGTTTGGAATACCAAAAGGCGGAACTTACCAAAGTATTACCGAAAGAACTGGAAGCAAGTGAAATCAGCGTTCGTCTTGGTGCAACTTGGATACCGATTAAGGATATAGAGAAATTCATCTTTGAAACACTTAAAACTCCGGGTTATGCCAAATGGGATATTAAAGTCAAATTCTCAAACCTGACAAGCGAATGGAATATTGAAGGAAAAAGCAGGGATAAGGGTAATGACCTTGCTGAAATGACCTACGGAACATCAAGGGTAAACGGATATAAGCTGATTGAAGATGCCTTAAACCTTAAAGAAACAAAGGTATTTGACCAGATTGAAAATCCGGATGGCTCGAAAAGTTCTGTGCTAAATAAAAAGGAAACTCTCCTTGCGGGACAAAAGCAGGAGCTTCTAAAAGAAGAATTTAAGAACTGGATATTTAGCGATCAGGAAAGAAGAAGCAGACTTGTAAAGCTCTATAATGAGCGTTTTAACTCTATCCGAAATCGTGAATATGACGGAAGTAACCTCTCTTTTGAGGGAATGAATACGGAAATAGAGCTTAGACCACACCAAAGAAATGCCATTGCAAGAAGCCTTTACGGAGGGAATACCTTACTTGCTCATGTGGTAGGAAGCGGTAAGACCTTTGAGATGGTCGCTTCCGCAATGGAATCTAAAAGGCTTGGAATGTGTTCTAAGTCTTTATTTGTTGTGCCGAATCACTTAACAGGACAGATAGGCAGAGAATTTATGCAGCTATATCCGTCAGCCAATATTATGGTGGCGGATAAGAAAGACTTTGAGCCAAGAAACAGAAAGAGGTTTATCGGTAAGATTGCTACCGGAGAATATGATGCGGTTGTAATCGGGCATACGCAATTTGAAAAAATCCCAATGAGTAAGGAATATCAGGAGAAACATATTCAGGATCAGATTGATGAAATCATTAACTATGTGGAGGAATATAAGCATGATAGAAATCAGAACTTTACAGTAAAACAGCTTGAAAAGACCAAGAAGAAACTTGAAACAAGACTTGAAAAATTAAATGATGATTTTAAGAAAGATGATGTTATTACCTTTGAAGAACTCGGCGTAGATAAGCTATTTATCGACGAAGCACACAATTACAAAAATCTCTATCTCTACACAAAAATGAGGAATGTAGCAGGTATCGGTCAAAGTGAAGCATTTAAGTCCTCCGATATGTTTATGAAGTGTAGATATATGGATGAAATGACAAATGGTAAAGGGATTGTCTTTGCAACAGGAACGCCTGTATCAAACTCTATGACGGAGCTTTACACCATGCAGCGTTATCTTCAGTATGAAAACCTAAAGAAAAATCACTTGGAGCATTTTGACGCTTGGGCAAGTACCTTTGGAGAAACACAGTCCGCCTTTGAACTTGCTCCTGAAGGAACAGGATACAGGGTGAAAACAAGATTTTCAAAGTTCTATAACCTACCTGAATTGATGTCCATGTTTAAGGAAGTCGCTGACATTCAGACCGCAGATATGCTGAATCTTCCAACACCTGAAGCACACTATGAAGTAATTAAAACCTTGCCGAGCGAGGAACAAAAAGAAATCCTAAAAGGATTATCTGAAAGAGCGGATAAGGTTAGAAATAGAGTGGTTGAGCCTGATGAAGATAATATGTTAAACATCACCAATGACGGCAAGAAACTTGCCCTTGACCAAAGACTGATCAATCCCCTACTTCCTGATAATCCTGACAGCAAGGTGAATGTTTGCGTGAAAAATGTCTTTAGTATTTGGGATAAGACCAAAGAAAATAAGTCCACACAGCTTCTATTTTCCGATATGTCCACACCGAAAGGCGATGGAGAGTTTAATATCTATGATGATATTCGAGAAAAACTTGTAAATTTAGGTATTCCAAAAGAAGAAATTGCCTTTATCCATGAAGCAGGTTCAGATAAGCAAAAGGACGAGCTATTTGCAAAGGTGCGTAAGGGAGATGTAAGGATATTGCTCGGCTCTACTCAGAAGATGGGAGCCGGAACGAATGTGCAAAACAAGCTAATCGCACTTCATGATTTGGATGTCCCATGGCGTCCTGCGGACTTAGAGCAAAGAGCAGGTAGAATTGTAAGACAGGGAAACGAAAATGAGAAAGTAGATATTTATCGTTATGTTACAGAGAATACCTTTGATGCGTACCTTTGGCAGACGATCGAAAATAAGCAAAAGTTTATTTCTCAGATTATGACAAGTAAAACACCTGTCAGAGTGGCGGAAGATGTGGACGAAAGCAGCTTAAACTATGCCGAGATTAAAGCGTTGGCTACGGGCGATCCAAAGATTAAAGAGAAGATGGACTTGGATAATGAGGTTACGAAACTTAAAATGTTGGAAGCAAACTACAAGTCAAATCGCTATCGTCTGGAGGACAAGGTGGCAAAAACCTATCCGGAAGAAATTGCAAGGACGGAAAAACTCATTGAAGCTGTAAAGAAAGACATATCAGAGGTTGAGCCGAAAGCGGAAGGAGAGGAAAAGTTTACTTCCATCACGATAAATGGCGAGAAAATTTCAGATAAAAAGATAGCCGGAGAAAAGCTCCTTGAAGCCATTTCTAAAGTAAAAATCAATGAAAGCAAGGTAATAGGCAAGTATAGAAATATGGACTTGGAGGTCAGCTATAACTTCTTTACCAACGAGCAGAATTTCAGCTTAAACGGTGCTGCAAAGCATTCAGGAGAGCTTGGCACAAGTGCAGACGGTAATATTACAAGACTGGATAACGCTCTTGAGAAAATGCCTGAGAAATTAAATAGACTTGAAGAAAAGCTCATAAGCACCAAAGAACAGCTGGAAAATGCCAAAGAAGAACTTAAAAAGCCGTTTGAAAAGGCTGATGAGCTGAAAACTAAGGTATTAAGACTTGCGGAACTGAATAAACTGCTTGATATGGGAGAAGTGGAAGAAAAGAGAAATGATAATCCCCTTGTAGAAGATGTAAAAAGAGCGATTATTGACTTCTGTAACAGAGAGTACGAAGAAAACCACAGCTACGATGAATTTGACACACTATACCCTGACTTAAAGCACATAGGTATTGCGTATACGAATACACCGGATGAAAGACATGGGATTCAGTACGAACTGAATTTAGAGGATTACACATGGACACAGTACATTGATGATACTCCAATCAAAACAGAGAGCTTTGATTATGAGAACAAAGGAGAGAATGAAGCTCTAAAGAATATGAAAAATGAGATAGAGCTATCCTCTTTTGAAGATTTAGTCTATGTGGACTCGGAAGATTTAAGGGCAGCAACGGGACTTGACATTGATGATGAGGGAAATTTCTATGATCCGCTTGCAAAAGACCTCGATAATGACGGTATCATCGACAGATATGACAATGATTTCAGGGACAGCGATTACTTTGAATCAACCTATGATGTGGAAGATAATCTTCATACAAAAGAGGAAACTTCTCAAAGAACGGAAGATAAACCGTCTATTTTAGGACAGATCAGAGCTTATCAAAGTGAAAGCAAAACGGAAGAGAAACAAACTACAAAAGAACAGGAATATGCAAGATAAGGGAGCGAACAGCTCCCTTTTACCATGAAAGGAGATATAAAAACATGGATTACAAAACAATAAGGGATAGGATTGAAGATATGGCAAAGGATAACCACAAAGATTTTGTGAAGGCGGTTATCAGCATGGAAAAAGGAATTAACGATGAGAGTGCCTTAGATAAGCTCTATGATGCTTATATGGCAAATGATACCATCAATCTGCTTCATGAAGATTTTGACTATATGATTGAAGATTTAAGAGAACAGGGACAGATAAAAGACCTGCCCTATGTTCAGCAGGAGAAAGATGACCTTGTAAATATCGTCGGAAATGTTGTAGGAGAGGTCGATGTAATCGAAAGAGAAAATAAGAACGGAGAAGCCTTTAAGGTGGCAAATTTCTCCGTAGTTTCCAAAGGTGATGATGGTAATAAGGTGTATCATAGTTGCTCCGCCTACGGCGAAAAGAGTGATATTCCAAAGGATTTTAAACAGGGAGATTTCGTAAAGTTATTCGGACAGCTTAGAACCTCTATTGATGATAACGGCAAGGAGCATAGCAATGTAAGGATATTATCCTCAAAGCTCTTAAAGGCAAAAGAACAGATGAAAGGACAGGATAAAAGTCAAGAGATTGCTAAACTGAAAAGTGAGATAGAAGAAAGAGAAAAAGACTTATTTTATGCAGATTCTTGGGAGCAATCAGGACAGATTAGAGCAGATATTGAAAAAATGAAAGCTAAGTTAAATACCTTGCTCAATTCTGAAAAAGGTCAAGAAAACGGTAAAAAATCCATACTTGGTGCTATCAAAGAATATCAGGCAGAAGATAAGGAGAAGCCTAAAGAAAGCAAGGAAAAACCTAAAGAAACGGAGAGATAAATGTATGGTCGGTGTGGTCTTTAGGGCTGCACCGGCTCTTTTTTTTCTATATGTTTACTTTTACGCTTATATAATATATAATAAGAGCGTGAAAGGAAGTGAGTTCATGAACCAGTTAGAACAGATTGTGGAAATTTCAGCTGCGGGTAATGGAGTTTTAAGAACTTCAGAAATTATCAGTAAAGGAATTTCTAAAACGACTTTGGCAAAATTTGTAGAAAAATATAATTATGAGCGTATTTCACATGGAATTTATTGTTCTCCGGATGTATGGAAAGATGGACTGTACTTATTACAGCTTCGTTGCCCGAAAACAATCTTTTCTCACGATACAGCCTTGTTTCTGCTTGATATGACGGATCAAGAGCCGCTGCAATATACTGTTACGGTAAAAAGTGGATATAATGCCACTCATTTAAGAGAAGATGGTGTAAAAGTATTCTCTATTAAAAAAGACTTTTTTGAACTTGGGATTTCAAAAGCAAAAACACCTTTTGGAAATGAAGTTTTCATCTATAATCCTGAGCGTACTGTTTGTGATATGATTCGTAGTCGTTCACAAATTGAAATTCAAATTTTTCAGGATGCAATGAAGCAGTATATCAGGCGTAAAGACAAGAATTTGCACCTGCTTATGGAATATGCAAAAAAACTTCGAGTAAATCATATGTTAAGTAAATATTTGGAGGTGTTATTATAATGATTCATTCATCAAAACAACTAAAAGATTTGATACGAAATTTGTCAAAAGAAGTCGGTATTGAAGCCCATGTACTGATTAGAAAATATATGATGGAGCGGTTTTTAGAGCGAGTATCTTCATCAAAATACAATGGAAGTTTTATCCTAAAAGGCGGAATGTTGGTAGCAGCTTTTGTAGGGGTAGAGGCAAGGGCTACAATGGATATAGACACTACCATTAAAGGTATTCCTGTAACGATAATTGATATGGAGCGTACAATTACAGAAATTTCAAATATAGATTTAGATGATAATGTGAAGTTCAGAATTAAAAAAGTATCGGAAATTATGGATGAAGCAGAATATTCAGGAATACGATTCAGTATGGATGCTGTATTAGATGGAGCAGTTATTCCTTTGAAGATAGATATTTCTACAGGCGATGTAATTACTCCAAGAGAAATAGCCTATTCATACAAACTGATGTTTGAAGATAGAACAATCCCCATTATGACATATCCTATTGAAACGGTCTTGGCAGAAAAGCTGGAGACTGTCATTTCAAGATCCATAACCAATACAAGAATGAGAGATTTTTATGATATTCACATACTCTTAAAATCACAAAATATAAATGCTGATATATTGGCTTTAGCGTTAGAGAGAACTGCTAAGAAGAGAGGAAATTTTAGCCTTTTAGAAAATGCAGAAAGCGTATTGAAGATAGTAAAATCAGATGAAGATATGAAAAGGTTGTGGGATATTTATCAGAAAAAGTTTAAATATGCAGGCGAATATACTTGGGATGAGGTAATACATTCGGTTAGGGAACTATCCATAGAAGCTAAATTAGATGTTGAAAAAATATCTGTTGCAGAAAAATAGAGAGAATACAAAAAAATGACAATGTGGAATCCGCAAAAATAGAAAAAAGATATGAAAGATAAAAGGAAAAAAGAGATGAAGATTTATCTCTCCATCTCCTTGCCCATATAAATTCCATAGTTCTTTCGTATCTGATAAAGCTCGTCCATAGTCGATTTTGAGGAAGAATACTCCTGCATAAGGGTATTCTTTTTTTCTTGCAATTTATCAAGCTCAGATAAAATATCCCTTGAATTTGGCAGCTTGGAATAAGACTTTTTAAGCTCGGAAAGAGCGTTTTCATAGAGGGTAATCTGAGCTTTGTATTCCTCGAAAAATGCCCTATCAGACGGATTCGCCTTATATTCCTTGTAATAGGCACGATATTTTTTGACAATATGAACTTGCTCCATCGTAGTGGATAACTGTTCCATTTCCTTATCAATCGCCTTGATTTTATCCTGTAAATTTTGTCTTTCATCAGCACTTTTCTTGATAAATTCGTCAAGCTGCTGAACAGATTTTATGCCGTGTTCTCTAAGGAAGATAACAGACTCAGCCATTGTATTAAGGTTATGTTTGGTTGCCCAATATTCATAGCCTTTGCTTTCTTTTACTTTCATATTGGTGTTCATATCAATAACATTGCCGATGCGTTTTTTGACAGCATGGGTTTTAATAGATGATCTTTCTGCAAGGCGTTCTTTTAATCTTTCTTCAGTGTAATCTTCTCCGATTGTTTTGGCTCTGGTAAATCTCGGCTTATCTTTTGGCTTAAAAGCAATATGTTTGCCATACTTAATTTCATATCCAAGCTCAGCCATTTTCCTTAGAAATTCATCCCAATCCTTAGACTGTTTTATCATTCTGTCAATATCAAATTGAAGCCTACTTTTCCAAGAAGTCCCTTTCTTTGCCTGCTCATTTTCATACCAAGACTTTCCGCTTGTTTTGTATTTTTTCTTATAACTTTCGTAAAACTCATCAATGACAGATAGGTTGTTTTCTTTGCATAGCTTATCGCTCTGGTAACGGATCTTATGATAGCTTTTCTTGTTCGACTGATAGCATTTACCGGTAACCATATTTACATTATTGAAGATGGTATGATTATGGATATGCCCTTTATCTATGTGCGTCGATAAGACAAACTCATACTCATCTTTGAGTATCTTTTTACATAACTCAAGACCGATTTGATGTGCCATTTCAGGCGTTGTTTCTCCCGGTAAAAAAGATTGAATCAGATGTCTTGCAAGGACAGTTCCCTTAGTTCCCGCCTCCCCTCTTGTCCTTAAAAACTGAGTATGAGCAGTTGACTGATGGCATTTATGCGTACTGACTAAAAGCTGTTCATCTGTTTTATCTCTATTAACAATATAGTCAATAGCAAGATGAAGGGTTGATTTTATAGGGTGTATTTTTGTAATCGCCATAAATTTTAATCACCTCCGGAAGTCCTGTTTAGAAGCAAGGAATGAATTTGCCACAGTTCTTTTGAGAAATGTTCAATCTCTTTTTTCATATCGCCTATGTCCTCTTTGTAGATAACACCGGTCGAATTTACTCGCTTTGCAATCTGATTGATGTTGTTTGTTGCGTTGGAAAGTAAGCCTTGTAAATCTCTAAACGGTTCTAAATCTATTTGATAAATTTCTTTTTCTAAAACGCATTTGCGGATAAAGTGGCTCATATTTCTGCACCTTGCGAGCTTTCTTTTCTCCTCAAAAAGAGCCTTTTCTTCTTTGGTCAACTTAATTTCAAGTCGTTCATTTCGTATCCTATTTGCCATAGGTATATTTTCCTCCTTTGTGTGAATTTCGGGGGTATTAGGGTCTCCCTAACAAGCTAAAAATTGATAAAAAAAGAAGCAGATCCCGAAGGCTGCTTCATCAATTTTTCCGTAAGTGTACGGACACTTACTGTGCTTGCTACAAAAGAATGATTAAGATAGCAAGCATTAAGCACATATTGAATTCTAATATTAGTTTAAGTAATTGTACTTCTATATTTACTTGGTGTGATACCATAAGTTGATTTGAATATTTTAGCAAAATGTCCTGTGTGTGTATAGCCAACTTTTTTTGCTATCGTAGATATTTTATACTCGGGATTTTTCAGCAATAATAGTGCTTTATTAAGCCTTAATTCTTTTAAGTACTCGTAGGGAGGAACACCGTAGTATTTGCGAAAAGCTAATTGAAATCGTGCAGGACTCATTAAAGCAATTTTAGAGAGTTCAAGTCCGTCAATATGAACAGATAAATCTTTTTTCATAGCTGATACAACTCTTTTCAGATTTTGCTTATCTTTTTTAGTTAAGACAACGGATATATTTTTTTCTTTTTCTTCTAACCTTGTAATTATGATAGATAATAGTTCCATAACTTTGCTTTCCAAATATAAAGGCAAAATTTTTCCTTCGGCTTGGGACTCTCTTATCTGTTGAAATATAAAATTCAGCTGTGGGGAATTTTGAGTTTTTAACAAATAAGAATTGAGAATCTTTGCTTTTTCATATTCAAAATCATCATATTTTAACTTTAAGAAAGTATCAAAGTATTCTTTAGTTAGGATTATTTTCGTGAATTTTACAGGCTTATTTGCTTCGCAATAGGTATAAGTTTTCTTTTCCGTATTTAAGTAACAATATATACCTTTTTCTACATTATTTAACTTTCTGCCACCGACTTTAAATGAACTGCTTTCTGTTTCAAATTGGCTAATCTCTAAATACTTTTCAGATACTTCGGTTATTTTCTCTATTGTTTCATTTGGAGTAAAGTCAGCAATTAAAATTAGAATTAAACTGCTGTCAAATTTTAGTATGCGAAAAGTACCTTTGCCAAAATTGGGATCTATTTGAAAGATTTGTTTGTTTTCAGTTGATAAAGTTGGAACAGGAATAAAAGGAGCGTCATGTACTAAGTTTGTTAAATAATTAATAACTGTTCTATCCATCAATTCTGCTCACCCCTTTCAATATCATAAATTTATTTAATTATATCACAAATTTATAAAAATGTAAATGAAAATAGCGGTAAATAGACCGTAAACAAAGGGATTACAAGCAACAATGAAATTCAGAGTAAGATTTTGAGTTATAAAAAAATAGTTTTATAATGAATGTGGTTAGTTAGATATAGCTAATGTTCAGGAAAGGAGATGGAATAACTAATGGAAAAAAAGAAGACAGGAATATCTTATGTATTCCAATTAGCAAAAGATGAGAGAAAAAAGCTACATTTGGGAATGTTTTTATCTGTCATTTCTGCGGCTTTATCATTAGTTCCTTATTTTGTAGTTTATAAGATATTACTAATGATATTTCAGAAAAATATTTCGTATACAGAAATTTTAATGTGGGCAGGTATAGGAATTACAAGTGCCGTTTTGCAAGCAATACTAATGTCCTTTGCGGGCATTTTATCTCATACAGCAGCTTTTAATACAATGCACAGAATTAAGCTGAAAGTTGTAAATCATATTTCAAAATTTAATTTTGGATTCTTTCAAGAGCATGCCCCCGGAGAAATTAAAACATTGTTGTTTGATGATGTGGATAGAGTTGAAAATTTTTTGGCTCATAGCACTTTGGAATTAGCACAGGTAGCAGTTGTTCCGGTTATTATGTTTATTTTCATGTTGAAATTAAATTGGATGATGGCACTTGTTATGCTTATTCCTATGATTTTGGGATTAGGAATTCCTATGATGCTAATGAAAAATTATCCGGATATGTCAACGGAGCTATCCGAAGATATTGCTGATTTAAATGCTTCAGCAAACGAATTTATAAAGGCTATGCCTGTCATTAAAATGTATCATTTAACAGCAGAAAAATTTGAACAATATAGGAATTCATTGAATGCGTATATTGCTTGTTGGAAAAAGATGTGTATGAGTTCTTGCTATCCTTTATCAATAACCTTAGTAGTTTTTGATTCAGCAATCTTATTTACATTGCCATTTGGGGGATATTTCTTTTTGAGAAATTCTTTATCAGCAACATCCTATTTGCTATTTATTATGCTTACAATGTGCTTTTTCGTTTCCTTCTTAAATATGGTAACAATCTTTATGCAATCTATGGAGCTTGGAAGCGGACTGGATAACATTAAAAAAATAATGGATATGGATGAACTGAAAGACGGAACAAAAATCATAAACAAGAATGAGTGTATGAAAATAGATTTTAAAGATGTTACTTTCAGTTATGGCGATGAAGAAACAAAAAATAAAGCATTACAACATATCAATTTGTCCTTAAAACCGAATACAATAAATGCTTTTGTGGGAGCTTCCGGTGCAGGTAAGACAACTGCTGCACAGTTGATTGGTAGGTACTGGGATGTAACAAGTGGAGCAATTAAAATCAACGATATACCTATCAATGAATTAAAAATAGATAATTTGATGGATATTACATCATTTGTTTTTCAAGATGTATTTCTTTTGGAAGATACTCTCTATGAGAATATTCGTATGGGAACAAATGCAGATGAAAATAAGATTATTGAGGCTGCGAAAGCAGCACAAATTCACGACTTTATTATGAGTTTACCGAATGGATATCAGACAAGAATCGGGGATCAAGGGGTGAAATTGTCAGGTGGACAGCAACAAAGAATCTCAATCGCAAGGGCAATACTCAAAGATTCTCCAATTATTATTTTTGATGAAGCAACTTCCTATTCAGATATAGAAAATGAATATCAGATACAGTTAGCACTTCAAAACTTGTTGAAAAATAAAACAATAATTATGATTGCTCATCGTTTGCATACTATTAAGAACGCAGATCAAATTGTCGTATTTGATGAAGGGGAAGTCGTAGAGGTTGGAACACATAAAACTCTTTTAGAAAGAAAAGGGGTCTATGAAAGTATGTGGAACACATATACAAAAGATTACTTTGGAGAGGGGGTAAGTGCAAATGCTTAAGATTATTAGAACACTTCTGAAAGAGAAAAAAGAAAAATTGTATTTACCAATTTTTCTAATGGTTATGGATTCGATAGGAAGTATTGTTTTGTATTTAATGCTCTATTTTACCGTTGTTAATATATTGCAAAATACATTAACTAAAACCTTAATCACAGAATATACGGTAATATGTTTCATCAGTATGATTGCAAGGATACTGATTTATAGGCACGCATACTATTTGAGTTTTTCAAGAGGAGCTGAAATGTGTGGAGATATGCGTTTGGATTTAGCAAATCATTATAGGAGTTTGAGCCTTGGTCATTTCCAAAAAAATAGTAGTGGTTATCTATTATCAACTCTTACAAAGGATTTGAGTGGTTTTGAACTGATCATAACGCACACCTTGCCATCGGTTATTAAAACGGCAGTTACAGCAGTATTGATTTTATTAGGCACGTTTTTTATCGATTGGAAGCTTGCATTATTAGAGTGTTTAGTATTGCTTATTGCATATCCTATGTTGGTATGGGGCAATAAATTAATAGAAAAATATGGAGCAAGAAAAAGAAAACTAAATTCTAAGATGATTTCTATTATTTTAGAGTATGTTCAAGGCATGAAGGCATTTAAGTCAGCCAATATGACAAGTGAACATTTTGAAAGAATGATAAACACACTTGAAAATGTTAGAAAGACAAGTGTAGATGCGGAAAAGAAAATGGCGTTACCTACAAGTATGTACTTTATCACAGTTAACTTCTTGCTTCCGGTAGTTCTTCTTATAGGAGGATATTTGTTTATAGGTGGTAGTGTTGCAACGGAACAGTTTGTAGCGTTTATGCTTATGAGTTTAGCGTTATCTGCACTTCTTATTGCCTTTGAACATTCCTATGGCTTATTGAAAGATTTGAAATTAGCTGCAAACAATCTTGAGAAAGCTTATGAAACAAAACCTTTATCTTATCTTGAAAACGAAACGGAATTAAGGAATTTTGATATTCAGTTTAATAATGTAAATTTTTCATATGATGGAAATAAAAATATTTTGAACAATATTTCTTTTGAAGCAAAAGAAGGAACTTCCACAGCTTTAATAGGTCCTTCCGGCGGAGGAAAAACCACAATTGCCAATTTGGTTGCAAGGTTTTGGGATGTGAACAGCGGAGAAATTTTAATAGGAGGTAAAAATATAAGAACTATAAAACCTGATGAGTTACTTAAATATGTGAGTCAGGTTTTTCAAGACAATGTACTACTGACGGATACCGCCTATAACAATATCAAAGTTGGAAAACCTAATGCAACAAAAGAGGAAGTCTATCAAGCAGCAAAATTAGCTTGTTGCCACGAATTTATTTTGAAAATGAAAGATGGATATGAAACGGAAATAAAAGATGGCGGAAGTACACTATCAGGCGGCGAACGACAAAGAATTGCTATTGCAAGAGCGATTTTAAAGGATGCACCAATTCTTCTGTTAGATGAATCTACCGCTTCTCTTGATCCAGATAATGAAGCTAAAATCAATAAGGCTTTAGAACATTTAATGCAAGGAAAGACTGTTTTTGTTATTGCTCATAGACTCCATACGATTAAAAATGCCGATCAAATTATTCTCATAAATGATGGGATGATTGAAGAACAGGGCGACCATAATAAACTTTATGGTGAAAAGGGACATTACTATGAAATGGTAAATACACAAGAGAGAGCAAAAAAATGGATGATAAAGGAGAACAGTTATGGAAAGGCTTAGCACTTTGAAAGAAAAGACAAAGGGGAAAGTTGCTGAAATTATTGGTGATACACATTTTCAAAGCAGGATAATATCCATTGGAATAACTGTCGGAAGTGATATTGAAGTGATCCAAAATTATAAAAAGCAACCAATTCTAATTTATTGTAGAGATACGATGATTGCTGTCAATAAAACAGAAGCGGAAAAAATAATGATGGAGGTGCTTTAAGATATGAAAAGGGTAACAATAGCTTTGCTTGGACAGCCTAATTCCGGAAAGTCCACTTTATTTAACGGTTTGACAGGTTCAAATCAACACGTTGGAAATTGGCCGGGTAAAACCGTTGAAAAAAAAGAAGGTGAATTTTCGTATAAAGACACCAATTATAGGATTGTGGATTTACCGGGAGCTTACGGATTATCAGCAAATTCAGAGGAAGAAGTTATAACAAGAGAATATATAGAAACCGGGAACGCAGACTTAATTGCTATTATGGCAGATGCTTCACAATTAAATCGAAGTCTATTTATGCTCTCTGACTACATTGGAATAAATATTCCGGTTGTCTTAATCATGAACATGATGGATGTCGCTACAAGTCAAGGAAAAAATATAAATATAAAAGGATTCCAAAAATCTTTGAATATACCTGTCATTCCTATCGTTGCGGCAGATAAAAAGAAATACAAAGAGTTTTATGCTTTTCTGGAGCGCTCAGACAGCGGAATGATTTTAGAAGACAATAATTTTGAAAGAGCATATGAAAGTGTCGCCGGAGATAAATATAAATTGCTGAAAAATTACATTCCTGATGAAGGGATAGGCGTATTTTCAAAATCATGGATTGTCGGGAAATTATTCGATCAAGATGTGAAAGTAATTGAATTGGTAAAAGATAATGTTGATGAATCCAAATGTAAAGAAATAGAGGATATATTAAGAGGCATCAAAAATGGGAATCTGATAACCGGTAATTGCAAGTTCGATTGGATAGATAAACTTATCAATGCAAATGTTAATTCTAAAAAGAGAGTATTTAAGAGAAGCAAATTTGATCGTATAGCCACAAGTAAAGTTTTTGGAAAACCTATGGCTATCGGAGTTATCATTTTAGGTTTGATTGTTTCCATGCTTATCGGATTCCCGCTAATGGGATTGTTCGGGTTTGTGATACCTAAAATATCAGCATTATTGGCAAAGGAGCTTGTAGCCATTGGAGTATCAAATTGGTTGATTTCACTTTTGTGTGGAGCTGTAATGACTGCAATTACTTTTGCATTGCAAATGGCAAGTTATGTATTGGGAATTAGCTTAGTATTTGGATTTTTGGAAGATGTAGGATATATGGCAAGAGTTTCCTATGTCTTTGATAACACTATGTCGAAATTAGGATTACAAGGAAAAGCAATCATGCCGTTCTTGTTAAGTTTTGGCTGTAATATAGGCGGAATTACAGGAACGAGAGTAATTGATTCATGGGGACAGAGGGTTATGACGATTGCATTATCTTGGGTAGTCCCTTGCGGGTCAACATGGGGCGTAATCGGTCTTGTTACAGGAACATTTTTCGGAAAGCAGGCTGTATTTGTGATACTCAGTTTATTTGCAGTAGCATTCCTACATTTGTTAATCACATATAGAATTTTTAGAAAATCACTTTATGAGGGAAGTCAGCATTTTGGAATGATTATGGAACTTCCGCCATATCACAAGCCTCATTGGAAGAATTTATTTTCTTCTGTGATAAACAAGATGGGAAATGTTCTGAAAAGAGCATTGAGTATTATTATCCTCATTTCTGTAGTATTTTGGATTCTTGCCTATACACCTGACGGGAATATAGCAAACAGTCTTATTTATAAGGTGGGGACATTTATAGAGCCTGTAACAAAATTATTTGGATTACCATGGCAATTATTTATGGCTTTTGTTGCTTCTGCAATGGGAAAAGAATCTGCGTTGGGAGTAATGGCATCTCTGTTTACTTCTTCCGGAATATGGCATGCAGTTGAAGCAAAAGGAGCAATAGATACAGCTATTTTAAGCAATAATATGCTGACAACAATTTCAAAGCCTGAAGCATTAGCATTTACTTTTGCATTTTTCTTCAATATGCCTTGTTTAATGGCTCTTGCTGCTACTGCACAAGAAACTCATTCAAAAAAGTGGACGATAAAGATTGCACTGTATTATATACTGTCTGCACTGGTCATTTCATCTATTGTGTATCATATAGGAGTACTGATTTTTTAAGGGAGATAATTTATGCTTATACAACTATTAGAGATATTGAAAAATGGAAAATCCTGCACTTTACAAGAGCTTGCTGAACAAACTGGAGAAGATTTAGAGAGCGTAAAAATGAAAATAGAATATCTTGAAAATAATGGATATTTAATAAAAACTAAAAAGTCAGAAGTCAGTCAATGCAAAAGTCAGTGTTCAGAATGCTCAAATTGTATTGTTAATCAAGATGATGTTTGGATTATAAAGAAATGAAAAGTGGAAATATGAAATAAATGGAGGGGAGAAAATGAGAAAGCCTGTGCATTTAATTAAAATGATGGATTATAAGAAAAATAATTCTTTTTTCTATAGACTTCATAATTCTTCATCTTTCAAGATACTATTTAGTACAATTTAATACATTTAAAGAAAGAAAATTTTTTTTATATTTTAGAGGACTTCTTATGCCCGGATGCAGAAGTCCTCCTTTTTTTGCCTGAAAAACAGTCAGTCAAAAGAAACGGAGGACTTCAAAATGAAAAAAGAATTTTATCTATATGTAAACGGACAAAAGGTAAAAGTCAGTGAGGAGATATACAAAGTCTACTGGCGGGAAAGAGAACATGAAAAGTATTTAGAGCAGGTGGACAGAAAAAACCACTTGCTCTTTTTTTCGTCCTTGGATCAGGATGGACATTTTGCAGAGAACATCATTGATGAAAGTGTTGATGTCGAAAAGATTGTTGAAACACAAATGATGATTGAAGCAGTCAGAAACGCTATATCAAGACTCAATGCAGAAGAAAGGGACATCATAGAGCGTTTGTACTTTCAGGATGAAACCGTCCGCTCGGTAGCAAGGCTAAAAAGTATCACACACCCGGCTTTGATTAAGAAAAGAAACAAAATCTTGGCGAAGCTGAAGAAATTTATCGAAGAAATTTAGAATTTCGGTAACCAAAGGGGTCAAATTTTCCTTATATAAAGTGAAGGGGAGTTTGACCTCTTTTACTTTCTTTTATAAGAGATAGGTTGCTATGGCAAATTGGAAAATAGAAAGAAAAATCCCTTTCAAATATTTTGTTCTTTGACAACTGAATAGACCAAGGTAGGACTTTATCTGCTTGTGGAGAATTATGACTTACGCCAAGACCTTTCTGCTAAAAAATATTTTGGTTCAATGAATACTGAGAAAATCAAGGAAACAAGGAAGCGAGCGACAAATAAGATTACATAAAAAACAGATGTGGCAGTCTGTTCGTTGATACAGGCAGTGATAATGATACTTCAACAGTTTATGCCGGCTCGTCTTGAATAAGGGGCGGAGGTGAGATTCCTATGTTGTCAGCCAAGACACCTACCAATGTCATAAAACTTAAAAAAAAACAACAGGGAAAGGAGTTTTTTTATGAATGCAGAAGAATTAGCAAGATATAAAAACATGTCAGCGGAAGAGATAGACAGGAAAATTGTCCCTGATATTGAAAATATAAAAGATAAGAAAAATGCAGAGCCGCTTTCCATGTACTTTATGAAAGTCGGAAATGTCATTGTTAAATGTAGCTATGCAGAGAATGGAAGAAGTTTGGAGGATTGCTTTTTGTCTTACCTAAAAAAGAAAGCAATGCTTCTTGATTAAAATATGATAAAAGGGGCAGACTTTTTTACAAATCTATGGTATAATACGAATCAAATAGGGATACAACTTCATAAGAGCTGAAAGACTCCAAGTTATCATATTTCTCCTTAAAAAAGAATATGAAAGTTTGGAGGTTTTGTTATGTCTAAAAACAATTTAGATACAGATGTTCTCAAAGTTGCCATGTATCTTAGATTATCACAAGATGATGAAAAATATGATAAAGGCTTTAAGGTGGAAAGCAACAGCATTTCCAACCAAAGACTTCAGATTAATGACTTCATTGATAAAAATGAGGATATGGAGCTGATAGAAGAATATGTCGATGACGGATATTCAGGGATAAACTTTGAAAGACCGGCATTTAAGAAAATGATGGAAGATGTCATCACAGGGAGAATTAACTGCATTGTTGTAAAAGACTTATCCAGATTTGGCAGAGATTATATTGATAGCGGAAGATACCTGCAAAGAGTATTTCCCTCTCTTGATATAAGATTTATTGCCCTAAATGATAATTATGACAGCTATACAGCCAGTGAAACGGAAAAGAACTTGGTCATTCCGTTTAAAAGCTTCATCAATGACAATTATTGTAGGGATACTTCCGCAAAGGTCAGAAGTGTCTGCAAGGTAAAGAGAAAACAGGGACAGTTTATATCAAACTATGCTCCTTACGGCTATGAAAAAGATAAGGAAGATAAGCACAAAATAGTAATTGATAAAGAAGCGGAATATGTGGTGCGTAAAATCTTTTCAATGAAGCTTGAGGGGTACAGCTCCTACTCTATTGCCAAACACTTAAACGATAATGGAATCCCATCACCGATGGAGCATAAAAAGGCAAAGGGAATAAGGTATAAGACAGGCTTTAGCACAAAGGCGGTTGCCAAATGGGATACGCCGGCAGTTAATCGTATTTTAACCAATGAAATCTATATCGGAACACTGCAACAGGGAAAACGGGAAAAGATAAACTATAAGCTGGATAAGGTGGTTTCCAAGGATAGAAGCGATTGGATTGAAATCGAGGACAATCATGAAGCTATTATTGATATTTATGACTTTGAAATTGCCCAAAAACTTTTGAAATGTGATATAAAGGCAAAAAATGTCGGGGAGAAAGCGGATTTGTTTTCAGGTCTTTTATTTTGCAAGGACTGTAATGCTCAGATGACGAAGAAAGTTGATAAGAGAGGGAAAACTCCCACTGTCTACTATATCTGCTCCCAATACAACAAAGGAAAACAGTGCAGCAGGCACTCAATCAAACAGGAGGATTTAAAAGTAAGCGTACTTGAGATGATTCGCCATTACATCAACTCTCTTGGAAAGTATGAAAGCATTTCAGAAAAAGTAAGGGACATGGAAGTATCCTATGAGCTTTTTAAGAAAATAGATAAAAGACAGGAATATACCAAGAAAAGCAAGGCGAAATTTGAACTTTTGAAATCGGCTCTATATCAGGACTTAAAAGAGGGAATCATTTCAGAAGAAGAATTTTATGGTATGAGAGAGTTTTATACAAACCGTATCGTAGAAAGCGAACTGATTTTAGAAAAGCAGAATAAAGAAATTTCAAGACTCTATCAAAAGAGTTTGGGGAACAAAAACTTCCTGTCAGATATTAAAAAGTACAGGAATATAAGCACCTTAGAAAGAGGGCTTCTTGTAAGACTTGTCGATAAAATCTATGTTTTGGAAGAAAAAAGGATAGAAATCCATTTTAACTATGATGAAACTACAGATATACTGGATAAGTTAAGCGACTACACAAAGCAATCCTCCGAGCTGATGAAGGAGGTGGTGTAGATGGCAAGGACAGCGAACAGGCGGGCAAAAGCGGAAGAAGCTCTGTTAAGCAAAGAAAGCGGAAACAGTTTTCAAACAGCGATTTACACAAGAATATCAAGAGATAAAAAAGAAAAGCCGAGTGATTCCATTGAAAATCAAATTGCTCTTTGTGAAAGTTATATAAAGAAAAATGATGGTCATAATTTGGTTGGAATATATAAAGACATCGCAAAGACAGGGACAGAATTTGAAAGACCTGACTTTGAAAAACTTATGGGGGAAGTAAGGACGGGAAAAGTCAACTGCATTATTGTAAAAGACCTATCCCGCTTCGGAAGAAATTATACGGAGCTTGGAAACTTCATTGAAAAGATATTTCCGTTTCTTGGAGTAAGATTTATTGCGGTTAATGACAATCTGGATACCTTTCACATGGAAGACACCAATAAATCTCTTGAGGTAATCTTGAAGAATATTGTAAATGAAACTTATGCAAAAGACATTTCAAAGAAAGTATCAAGCTCTCATCAGATGAGGATCAAACAAGGCGGATTCATCTGTGGTGCGGCTCCTTATGGCTATACAGCAAGAAAAGATGAAGATGGAGTAAGACGGTTATATGTTGATGAAAATACAGCTTCCATCGTAAAAGAAATTTTTGATGCGTATTTGAAGGGATTTAGTACACTTGATATTTCAAAGTTACTGTTTGAAAAGAAAGTATATATAGCAACTGATTATAGGAAGTTTGGAAAAGCTAAAGCTGATGAAAATGAACTTATAAGAGCTTGGATGCCGACAACAATATTACAAGTGCTTAAAAATCGTGTATATACAGGAACACTCATTCAAGGCAGAAATCAAAAACATTTATTTGAAGGTAAAAAGAGAGAAAGGCTTGACGAAGAACATTGGACAATAACAGAAGATGCCCATGAAGCAATTATCTCACTTGATACATTTGAAAAGGTACAGGAGAAAATTTCCTCAAAATCTAATTCCATTAAAAATAGCAGAAAAGAAAATAAGAATGCTAAGGATGATACAGTATTTAGAGGAAAACTCTATTGTGGGATTTGTAAGAGAAAAATGAGCGTACACAGGCAAAAAAGTGGTAATAAAACTGTATTTTATTTTAGCTGTAATCGGTTCAGAGAATTTACAACAGAAAAATGCGGAACATCTATTACAGAGGCTACTCTTGAAAAAACTGTTAAAGCAGCCTTTGAAGCTATTCTTTTTAATAACAGTAAAAGTTATAAGGCTTATCTGAATGCTTATGACAATCTTAGAATAGAGATGGATAAGAAAAAGGAAAAAGAAATAACTGAAATTGAAAGAAAAATTTTAGGCTTTAGCAGACTTCAAAGTGAGTATTATGAAAAATATGTTTTGGGCAAGTGGAGTAAAGAAGATTTTGAAAGGGAAAAAGGACTTCTGGGTAAAAAGAAAGCAGAACTCGAAAGCCTAAAAGAAAGACAAGTTGCTATCTTTGAAAAAGAAGTATTTGAACTTGAAGAAAGGCATAAGTACCTTACAGCACTTTTTAAAGGTAAAACAAAGAAATGGGATAAAGACTTTGTAGATAGCATCATTGATAAGATCTTTATAGGGAAAGATAACACAATAGAAATCAAATTTAATTTTGAAGAAACTCCTGTGATTACTGAAAAACTCGGTAGAAAGACAAGGAGGAGCTGATATGAATACAGTAGATTTTTATTTAAGACTTTCCTTAGAAGATGACGATTTAAAAGACGAAAGTAACAGCATTACTTCCCAAAGAGAAATCTTAAAGGACTATATCAGTTCAAGAGAAGAATTTACTGGAGTGAAGATAAGAGAACATATTGATGATGGCTATACCGGAACAAATTTTAATCGTCCTGCATTTCAAAAGATGATAGGTCTTGTGAAGAAAAATGAGATAAGAACTATTCTTGTAAAGGATTTATCACGATTTGCAAGAGATTATATTGAATCCGGAGCATATATTGAGCAGATATTCCCTTTTATGCAGGTTCGTTTCATCTCTGTGAATGACAATTATGACAGTAATAACAATGAGAATGGAATCAGCAGTTTAGAAATTCCTTTTAAGAATCTTGTCTACGACTACTATTCCAAGGACATTTCACAAAAAATCAGTTCATCAGTAAGAGTAAGACAGGATAGAGGGTATTATTTCGGTTCAAAAGCACCGTATGGGTATGTAAAAGATGAAAAAGACCATCATCAGCTACTTGTCGATGATAGAGTGAGAAACATCATTAAAGAAGTCTTTGAAAGATACCTTAGTGGTGAAAGTATGCTTTCCATTTCTAAAGATTTTAATCATAGAGGTGTTCTGACGCCGGCAAAACATATAGGGCTTAAAAGAGGAACTGGAGTATGGACAGGACAGATTATTAGATATGTTTTAACACAAAGAGTTTATACAGGAGCTGTTGTTGGTGGAAAGACAAGGGTACAGGAAGTTGGTTCTGATAATAGAAAATGGGTTGATAGCAAAGACTGGATAATTAGAGAAGATATGCACGAAGCTATTATCTCTAAAGAAGATTTTGGTAAGGTTCAGGATATGCTAAACAGCAATGCAAAACTAATCAGTAGAGAGCGGAAGCATTTTCATATTCTTCAAGACAAAGTCTATTGTGGTAAGTGCTATCATAAAATGACTTATACAGTTAATTATGGAAAAACAGATGGATATTGCTGTCCCTATCGGTACAAAGCAAAAGACTGTGGCTGCATGAAAGGGAAGATAAAAGCAGAAACACTGGAAGATATTGTTTCAGAAGAGATTAAACTTTATACAGAGAGCTTTCTTGAAAAAGAACAGACAAGAAAGATTGAGCATAAAGTTATGGAAAGCATTTGTGAAAGCCTGCTTGACAGGAAGAAAAGACTGGAAGCGGAAAAGCAAAAGATTCAGGTTTCCAAAATGCAGCTTTATGAAAAGCATAAACAGGACGAAATAGATAAGGAAGCATATTTATCAAAGAAAGAAGATTTAAGCAGAAAACTTAAAAATACAGAACAGGAAATAGCCATCATTACGGACAAGATAAAAGAAAATACATCTTCAGGACATAACCTTAATGTTGATAAGCTAAGAGAAGCGGTTGCAAAAGGAGAGCTTGTTTTAGACTGGATCAATGAAGTCATAGACAGGATTTATGTTTATGATAAAGACAAGGTGGAGATTATTTGGAAATTTGAGAAAGGGAATGGAAAAGATGGATAAAAAAGACGAAATTATGCTTGTAAATCAGGAATCCCTTACAGAAAAAATTTATATCATAAGGGGACAGAAAGTAATGCTTGACTTTGAACTGGCAGAGATTTATGGGTATGAAACTAAAAATTTCAACAGGCAAGTCAAGAACAATATCGAGAAGTTTGAAGGCGAAGATTTTATGTTTAGGCTGACAACTCAAGAAGTTGAAGAACTTTCAAGGTGCAAAAATTTCACCTTGAACAGAGGCACAGGACGAGGTAGTAATATTAAGTACAATCCTTATGTCTTTACAGAGCAGGGAATCTATATGCTGATGACAGTTCTTAAAGGCGATCTTGCAGTAAGACAAAGTAGAGCCTTAATACGCACTTTCAAGCAGATGAAAGACTATATCGTAGAAAACCAAGGCTTGATTGGACAAAGAGAATTTTTACAGCTTTCGATGCAGATTACAAGCAATGTCGTGGAAATGCAGGATTTAAGACGAGATTTAATGAATGTGGAAGATAAGGTGGCAGGATTAGTGGACAATTTAGGGAATGTTGTGCATAAATCCGAACTGTCTGACCTGATTCTTGACCTCAGTAATCCACAACTCAAATACGGATTTTTACTCTTGAACGGACAGCCGATCGAAGCCAATCTTGCTTATAAGGATATTTACAGCATAGCGAAAAAGAGTATTTATATCGTCGATAACTACATCGGAGTGAAAACTTTGGTCTTATTAAAGGATGTACCTTCATCCGTAGAGGTCATTATATTCAGCGATAACATCGGCAAAGGACTCCATACCATTGAATATCAGGATTTCTGTCAAGAATATCCGTTTAGAAAGATAACATTCCAAAAATCCGGTGGAGAGTTTCATGACAGATACATTATTATCGACTGGAATACCGAACATCAGCGAATCTATCATTGCGGAGCGTCTTCCAAAGATGCAGGACAAAGAATCACAAGCATAACGGAAGTGGTCGATCAGATGATTTACACCGACCTTATCAATAATCTCTTGAAAAATCCAGTGTTGAAGTTAAAATAGAAGTAAAAAAATGGATTGGAAATTTGAAAAAATATGTATCCAATACTTGACACAAGGGTGGAGATGTAAATATCACATAGTATTTGCCCCTAAATATAGACGGCAAATCATATACAGGAAATTAAGAAGTGATATTGGGAAAATTCTACGAGAATTATGTATCAGGAAGCATGTAGAGATTTTAGAGGCAGAATGCTGCCCGGACCATATCCATATGCTGGTAACGATACCGCCGCATTTGAGCGTGTCAAGTTTTATGGGATATTTGAAGAGTAAGAGTAGTCTTATGATATTTGATAAACATGCTAACTTAAAATATAAGTATGGGAATCGCCACTTCTGGTGTAGAGGCTATTATGTAGATACAGTTGGAAGATATGAAGGAGCGATAAAGGAGTATATACGCAATCAACTGGAAGAAGACATAGCGCAAGACAGTTTAAATTTTAAAGAATATACAGACCCGTTTACGGGTGAGCCAGTGAAGTAGGCATAGAAAGAGCCCCCGAGTAGGGGGCAGCCTGTAATAACAGAGTGGTTGCCGGATTATTCAATACCCTCTTTAGAGGGTAACCACTAGAGGAAGACCCTTATAG